>OFDJ01000185.1_pt1 | contig 31095 bp, 28 predicted proteins | sample 1520901 | NCBI WGS metagenome assembly OFDJ01 (sample SAMEA2699035, study PRJEB24076) | metagenome | biome: Human gut stool | place: Spain | collected 2012-11-19 | reverse complement strand
CGCTGCAGATGCTGCTCCGCGGCCAGAACCTGCTCGGCTACCGCCACTACGCCGACGACGTGGTGGAGCGCTTCGTGGAGCGCGCCGTCAAAAACGGCATGGACGTCTTCCGCGTCTTCGATGCCATGAACGACCCGCGCAACATGCAGGCCGCCCTGCAGGCGGTCCGCCGCCACGGCGCCCACGCCCAGGGTACGCTTTCGTACACCACCAGCCCGGCCCACACCCTGCAGACCTGGCTCGACCTCACCGAACAGCTGCTGGAGACCGGCGTTGACTCCGTCGCCATCAAGGACATGTCCGGCATTCTGACGCCGCATGCCGCCTTTGAGCTGGTCAGCGAAATCAAAAAACGCTACGACGTCACCCTGCACCTGCACTGCCATGCCACCACCGGGATGGCGGAGATGGCCCTGCTGAAGGCCATTGAAGCCGGGGTCGACGGCGTCGACACTGCCATCTCCTCGATGAGCGCCACCTACGGCCACCCGGCCACCGAGGCGCTGGTCGCCACCCTCGCCGGCACGCAATATGACACCGGGCTGGATATCCACAGGCTGGAGAACATCGCCGCCTACTTCCGCGAGGTGCGCAAAAAATACCACGCCTTCGAAGGCCAGCTGAAAGGCACCGACAGCCGTATCCTCGTCGCCCAGGTGCCGGGCGGGATGCTCACCAACCTCGAAAGCCAGCTGAAGCAGCAGAGCGCCGCCCACCGTCTGGATGAAGTACTGGCGGAAATCCCCCGCGTGCGCGAGGACCTCGGCTTCATCCCGCTGGTGACCCCGACCTCGCAGATTGTCGGCACCCAGGCGGTGCTCAACGTCCTGACCGGCGAGCGCTATAAAACCATCGCGAAGGAGACCGCCGGTATCCTGAAGGGCGAGTACGGCCACACCCCGGCCCCGGTGAACGCCGCCCTGCAGGCGCGGGTGCTCGACGGCGCCGACCCGGTGACCTGCCGCCCGGCCGACCTGCTGAAGCCGGAGCTGGCGCAGCTGGAAGCGGATGTGAAACGCCAGGCACAGGAGAAGGGCATCACGCTTGCCGAAAACGCCATCGACGACGTGCTCACCGTGGCGCTGTTCCCGCAGCCCGGCCTGAAGTTCCTCGAAAACCGCCACAACCCGGCGGCCTTTGAGCCGGTACCGCAGGTGGAAGCCGCGCAGCCAGTGGCAAAAGCAGAAAAACCTGCCGCCTCCGGCGTCTACACCGTGGAGGTGGAAGGCAAAGCCTTTGTGGTCAAAGTCAGCGACGGCGGTGACGTCAGCCAGCTGACGGCGGCTGCTCCGGCTCCTGCTCCTGCTCCTGCCTCTGCACCCGCCGCTGCCGCCCCGGCCGGCGCCGGTACCCCGGTGACCGCCCCGCTGGCGGGCACTATCTGGAAGGTGCTGGCCAGCGAAGGCCAGACGGTGGCCGCAGGCGAGGTGCTGCTGATTCTGGAAGCCATGAAGATGGAAACCGAAATCCGCGCCGCGCAGGCCGGGACCGTGCGCGGTATCGCGGTGAAAGCCGGCGACGCGGTGGCGGTCGGCGACACCCTGATGACTCTGGCGTAAGGAAAAGGAACGGAAATGGAAAGTCTGAACGCCCTGATCCAGGGCATGGGGCTGATGCACCTCGGCGCCGGCCAGGCGGTGATGCTGCTGGTCAGCCTGCTGCTGCTCTGGCTGGCCATCGCGAAGAAGTTCGAGCCGTTACTGCTGCTGCCGATTGGCTTCGGCGGCCTGCTCTCCAATATCCCGGAGGCCGGGCTGGCGCTCACCGCCCTGGAGAGCCTGCTGGCTCACCACGACCCGGCGCAGCTGGCGGTGATTGCCGCGAAGCTCCACTGCGCGCCGGACGTCCACGCCATCAAAGAGGCACTGGCGCTGGCCCTGCCGTCGGTGCAGGGGCAGATGGAGAGCCTCGCGGTGGACATGGGCTACTCCGCCGGGGTGCTGGCCATCTTCTATAAGGTGGCGATTGGCTCGGGCATCGCGCCGCTGGTGATTTTCATGGGCGTCGGGGCGATGACCGATTTCGGCCCGCTGCTGGCTAACCCGCGCACCCTGCTGCTGGGGGCGGCGGCGCAGTTCGGGATCTTCGCCACCGTGCTCGGGGCGCTGACGCTGAACTACTTAGGCATCATCAGCTTCACCCTGCCGCAGGCGGCGGCCATCGGCATCATCGGCGGCGCCGACGGCCCGACGGCGATTTACCTGTCGGGCAAGCTGGCGCCGGAGCTGCTGGGGGCCATCGCGGTGGCGGCGTACTCCTATATGGCGCTGGTGCCGCTGATCCAGCCGCCGATCATGAAGGCGCTGACCACGGATAAGGAGCGGAAGATCCGTATGGTGCAGCTGCGCACGGTGAGTAAGCGGGAGAAGATCCTCTTCCCGGCGGTGCTGTTGCTGCTGGTGGCGCTCCTGCTGCCGGACGCCGCGCCGCTGCTGGGGATGTTCTGCTTCGGCAACCTGATGCGCGAGAGCGGCGTGGTGGAGCGGCTGAGCGATACGGTGCAGAACGCGCTGATCAACATCGTCACCATCTTCCTCGGGCTGTCGGTGGGGGCCAAGCTGGTGGCGGACAAGTTCCTGCAGCCGCAGACGCTGGGGATCCTGGTGCTGGGGGTGATCGCCTTCTGCGTGGGGACCGCCGCCGGGGTGCTGATGGCGAAGCTGATGAACGTGTTCAGCCGGCACAAAATCAACCCGCTGATCGGCTCGGCGGGGGTGTCGGCGGTGCCGATGGCGGCGCGGGTGTCGAACAAGGTGGGTCTGGAAGCGGACGGGCAGAACTTCCTGCTGATGCACGCGATGGGCCCGAACGTGGCGGGGGTGATCGGCTCGGCGATCGCCGCCGGGGTGATGCTCAAGTACGTGCTGGCGATGTAAGCCAGCCTGTTCCCGCGGCTGGCAAGCCGGCCGCGGAGATTTCTCATAAGGAGACAGAGATGTCTGAAACAATAATAGCTGAACATACTGCCGTCCGGATTAACAGAACGATGCTGGCCGGCTACCTTCATCAGTCGTTGCAGCAGGTCTGTAAACTGGCCTCCGGTCTGAAAATCCTCAAGCTGCCAGCCAGCGACACGACCCGAAGTGCGACGATACTCACAGAGCCGGTCTACGCTGCCGCCAGGCTACGCCTTGCCCAACAGCAGCCTCTGGCGCAGAACCCGCTCTGCGACGACGTGCTGCGACGCTTTCGTCATGCACCCGGCCTGACGGCGGATCTGCCCGATCTCATTGATACCATGCGTAGCGTGACGCTGCCGGTCTGGTCACGCCTGCGTCGCGACGGGCATAGCGACGATGTTGCCCTCCGTCAAACTCTGCTACATATCCTGGCCTGGAAGAGTGAGTCATCCTGGTTGCAGGATCAGGCGCAAAGGGTTCTCTGGCAGGGCGGCGTGCTGGGTGAAAAAGGGGGCCGCGTACTCGTCTCCCTTGATGATGAAGCCGCCCTCCGGGGCGCCGGGTTCTGCGGGCTGAGTGAACTGCTCATCACCACAGGCTTTTTAGTCCACTTTCCGGTCGGCCCTCAGTTTTCTGAAGAGTAACCAAAGAGTTATTAATGAAATTACTCAGTTTTTGCGTAAGCAACATACCCAGCTATGGTTTGCTGCGGGAGGATGGCGTTGTCGATTTAACCCGGCATTTTCTGCAATATCCATCGCTGAAATCTTTTCTGGCGGCAATGGACAATATCCCGGCAGAAATGCTGGCACATATGCCAGTCGATTATACCCTCGATGAGATCGCGTTTTTGCCGCTGATCCCCGACCCGCAGAAGATCCTCTGCGTCGGGATGAACTATCAGGCAAAACGGCTGGAGTTTAATGAACAGGATCCCGATCCGACGCTGTTTATCCGTTTCCCCGATTCCCAGTGCGGGCATCTGGGCGAGATCATTAAACCAGCCGCCAGCCACGAGTTTGATTATGAAGGCGAGCTGGCGCTGGTAATTGGCAAACGCGGGCGCAATATTCCCGTCGGACGGGCACTGGAACATGTCTCTGGCTACAGCTGCTATATGGACGGCTCCGCCCGCGACTGGCAGCACGCCTGGTTTACCGCCGGGAAAAACTGGCCGTCGACCGGCGGCTTCGGCCCCTGGCTGGTGACGCGGGATGAAATCGCCGATCCGAATGCGCTGGATATCAAAACCCGGCTTAACGGGATGGAAGTGCAGAACGACAATACCTCCAGCATGATCCACCACGTCCCCGAGCTGATTGCCTACATCAGTACCTTCTGTCTGTTGACCCCGGGGGACGTTATTCTGACCGGCTCGCCGGGCGGTGTGGGGAAAAAGCGTACCCCGCCGCTGTTTTTGCGGGACGGCGATATCATTGAAGTGGAAATTGAGAAGATCGGCTGCCTGCGTAACCATATCGTTGATGAGAGGCCGGAATCTGAGTGATGCAAATCCCGGGTCGCGGCTAACGCCTTACCCGGGCTACCGGATCGCAGAGGGCTGTGACCCCATTTGTCCACAATCTCAATGCTGCGCCCCGCAGCACTTTTTATATTTTTTACCGCTGCCGCATGGGCATGGTTCGTTTCGAGAACGCGTCTTCGACGGCTTTCGCTCCTCGTCAGCAAGCCATGGCATTATTGCCGCCAGCGGATACCCTGCTTCCAGCAACTGCTGACAGACATTCATATACCGCGTGATGTGCTGGAAAAAGTGTTTATAACCGGCACACAGATAGTTGTGCCCAGGATGGCCGCTCGGCGAAACCGCAAAACGATGTTTGGGACAGCCACCGTGGCAAACAAAGCGAAATTCGCAGCTTCGGCACTCCGCCGTTAGCGTCTCCCTTTTCGCCTGACCAAAGGCTATCGCCTGTTCGCTGTTATTGAGCGTCTTAATGTCCGAATGATGAATGTTACCCAGTTTATGCTCGGGATAAACATAGTGGTCGCAGTTGTAGAGATCGCCATTCGACTCCAGGGCAAAAGCGTGGCCGCACGTTGGCGAATGAACACACAAAACCGGGGGCTGGCCCATCCACGCCGCCAGGGCGACCTCAAACATCTGCACAATAACGCGCTCGACATCGCGCCGGATCCAGATATCGAATATCTGATTCAGGAAATCGCCAAACTGCCATGATGGCACGGTCCAGGAAGCAAGCCTGGCGGCGCTTTCTCCCGGCATAACCAGCTGCAGGAGTGATGATTCGTCGCTACTGACGCGTTCAACCAGGGGGATAAACTGAATATGACGTGAACCCGTGGCAAGCAAGAAATCATAGACTTCCCGCGGGTGCCCCACATTATGTTTACCCACTACGGTCAACGTATTGAACTCAACGCGATGCTTTTTGAGAAGTGCAATCGCCGCCATCACTTTATCGTGAGTACCTTTACCGGCACGATTAACACGGTATTGATTATGGAGATGTGCTGGCCCATCAATGGAGATGCCAACCAGAAAATGCTCCTCGGCAAAGAAACGTGCCCACTCTTCATCAACGAGCATACCGTTGGTTTGCAGCGCGTGTTCTATCTTCTTGCCCCTGGCATATTGGTTACTTAGTGCAACCACCCGGCGGAAAAATGGCAACCCCATCATAGTCGGTTCGCCCCCCTGCCAGGCGAAGGTCACCGTCTCTCCCATCTGGGCCTCAATATGCTGGCGAATGTAACACTCCAGTGTCTCATCCGACATCCGCCAGTTTTTGTTTCGTTCCGGATACAGCGCTTCTTTTTCCAGATAAAAACAGTAGGTACAATCGATATTACACACCGATCCCGTCGGTTTCGCCATCACCTGGCAACCCGCTAATTCCATCTAAACGACTCCTTCCCTTAACAGGCTCAAGACCGCGGATAGCACCAACGAAATAGCTTCTAAGCCGAGTACGACACTCAACAAGCGTTTTATCATGACGGAAGCAAATGTCGTTAATGCTGTGTTTCCGCCAACCTGACGCTGCTGATTTCGCACGACGATCGCCAGTATAACGGTTAGCCCGAGAGCGATACCGGCAATCCCCCCGGAAACCAGGTCGCCGCGGGCGAAACCAAAACGCGTCGAGGCTAGTGCCAGAACAAAAACCGAAAACAGAGTCCGCTGCCAGGCAAGCGCGGTACGCTCCGGTTGCAGGCCAGGATCACGTGTGCGGAGAGACAACGTCATAGCAGAAGCATCACTCCCAATGTCATCATCATCACCGCCGCTAAACCTGCACTTAACCAAATCAATAGACGAGGGTAGGTCAGCGCCGCGTCATCGCGCATGGCGCGTTCATTCCCGGACCAGCGAAGATAGGCGTACCACGCGAGAATCGCCGCCGTGATGCCCAACGCGCACACCAGTAATTCCTTAACCATTGAGGGCGCCAGATTTTCCGCGAGCTGATCGATGCCTATCGCGGCAGCCATAAAGGCCAGCGCGGTGCGGATCCATGCCAGAAACGTACGTTCATTCGCAAGAGAGAAACGATAGTCGGGATCCTTTCCCTGTGTCAGCCAGCTCATCGACTATTCTCAACAATATATTGATAGCAACTTGCAATATGCTTCGCGATGCTGAATTCCACCAATTCCCCACGATCGTTGTAACCCTTTCGGGTTTTCACCAACAGCGGCTCACGAGTATCAATATGCAAGATGCGACAATCGTCTTCCGTGGGCATCTCGGCGGTAATAACATCCTGGAAACTTTCAATATTTTCATTATTATTTTCCAGCATGCTGTAAAGGCCATTCTTCAGTGCATCAAGCGTAAGATGTTGCAGACGCGTCGTTAGCCAGATGTAGTTCACTTGCGCAGGCTGCTCGTTTTGTCGGTAGATGGTGCGGGTTAACAACCACAGCGGTGTCTTATCGTCATTAAGTTCAAACGCCTGAGCAACTCCCCCTGGCGGCACAAGTTGCTCCAGCTTGAGATTGTTACGTTCAATGGGATGCTGCTGTTGCCCATCAACCAGCCGTATCCGGGCCTTCACCTCCTGCTTCTCTGAAGTGCTGATCACCATGGTGCCAATGCCGGCCTGTCGTTTTACCAACCCTTTGGCGGCCAGCTCGGCGAGCGCACGACGGGCAGTGATACGGCTGACGCCAAAGATCTCTTCAAACTCAGCCTCAGTGGGCAGCACATCGTTCTTTTTGTATTCTCCGGCTTTCAGTTTTCCCAGTAAAATATCGTGCAACTGAGCATAGAGCGGTTTGGCTCCTGGCGAATAATCCAGTTCTTCTTTCATTGTTCCCCTACTCCTTTTCCCCGGCCTGAGCCGGGGATACGGCTTAATCAAGCCTCATTTCTAACGCCATTTTATAGTACACGCTTTGATGCTGCTCCTGCGGAACCTCGTTCTGGACGAAGGCCCACAAATTTTCTGTCGTCCAGCCTGGCTGGCTGGTGGACTGGAGCTGCGCCATCAGTTCTGTCTGGCCACTCCCTTCCAGATGTTGCAATAGCGCAAAGAGACCGTAGCGGACAACTGGCGCAAAGGCGGCCAGTTCAGGCAACAGATGCGGATCCAACCCTAACAATGGCCCTCCAGCATCCTCCAGGCCATAGCGTGGGTACAGCTCCGATGGCGCGTCGCTCTGCGCCATCATCGCTTTCATGCTACTGCAGAGACGTTCTGCTGCGGCAGTATCACGGCTTTGCGTTTGCTGCAGCGGATCGTCGTGCAGGTCGTAAAGACGATGACCAAATCGATCTGCCCCGCGCGTCATTACAGACTCCGCAGGGATCTTCAGTACCTGGCATCCCTTGGTAAAACCGAATGGGGGATGCAGCGTCATGCCCTGTAATTCGCTCGGCGTAAAGCGTCGATTAATACGAGTAGGCATCAAGGTATATTCGTACAAACCGCTCACACCTTGAGTGACTGGGGCACGCATATAGACGTAGCGGCCATCGGTAATATTGATGTGGCAGCCATGATAGCCAAACAGCGCGTAATTTCGGACCGGCGTGTCATCACGCAGTACCGGCAGTAAAGATACCCCCTGCATATCTTGCGGTTTGGGCAGCCCAAAGCTATCAAGCAGCGTCGCCGGTATATCAATCGTCTGCGCCAGCGCCTGCCGTGACTCTCCCGCGCAACCATGCTGTGGATGCCAGATAAAGCAGGGTATATTGGCCACTTCGTTATACAGTGGCATGATGTTTTTCCCCCACCATTCATGCTCGCCAAGCAGGAACCCATGATCCGTATTGACGATAAGCATCGTGTCCTGCCATAGATCGTAATGATCCATATAGTCCAGCACTTTACCCACGTAGGCGTCCACCATCGTCAGCAGGGCCATATAGTATTTCTGGATGACGCTTTTCCGCTCCGGGCTTTCCGTCACGAAATAGTAAGGTGGCCACCCGTCGAACTGTGAGGGATCATCAATCCCGTACATCCGCAGATATTTTTCCGGTACGAAGAAGGGCTCGTGAGGATCAAAACACTCTAACTGCAGGAACCAGTTATCGCTGGCATGGTTGGTATCAATAAACTCCAGACCTTTATTGATTGTCCGCGCCAGATGGTGATCCTCCTCATTCTGCATAAACTGTACGTTAATCTGATGCTGGACCCGGCTGGTGATACGGCGCTGCTTGATCTCCTCAGGTTCCCCTGACTCGTAGCGATATTCAGGTTTATCAACGACACCTTTCCAGGCATCCCCTTCCTGCCCGCGAATAAACTCATAGGTACTGTAGCGAGAGTGGTAGGTTGCTCCGCCATCCCGCCAATAGTGCTTATGATCGGTCACCAGGTGGGTGTGAATCCCGTTTTTCTTCAGTATTTCCGGCATGGAATCATCAAACGGTTCCAGCGGCGACCAGCCCCGATGGAGAAAGTTGTAGCGCCCGGTATGTAACTCTCTGCGGGCAGGCATACAGGGCATACTGCCAACATAAAAATTATCAAAGCGTACCGTGCGTTCTTTTAAGCGCTGGAAATTCGGCGTGATAGCGCGATCGCTTCCATAAGCTGACAACAGACGTTTGTTAAGCGAATCAAACATCAACATAATTGCTTTCATGCATGAGTCCTTTTTTCACACCGTTTCTTTATCGTAACCGCGAACTTTGCCGACGATGTAAGTCAAAGCAAAAGCCGCTGCACAGCCAACCAGCCATGCCAGGATGTACTGAAGATATTTCCCATCAGCAATCAGCGGAAGTGCTGACAGCCCCGCCGCGCCGACCCCGTTTGTGGATACGCCAAGCAGTACCACCATTACCCCACCGAAACCGGCGCCAATAGAGCCGGTAATAAACGCAAATCCTGCGGGGATATTGACGCCAAATATTGTCGGTTCACCCACCGCCAGAATGGAGGTTGGGATCGCCCCCCTGGCAATCTTCTTCATCACCGGATCGCGCGTCAGCAAGAGAACCGCTGTCGCCGCGCCGACCATCCCGGCATTAGACATGATTTGAATAGCAAACAGAGGGGCATGGCCAGTGGCGTTAATCATCTCGAGGTGGATCGGGAACAAACCATGATGCAAACCTAGCGATATCAGGAAGGGGAACAGCGCCGAAAGCACAAAGCCAGCGACAATACCGCCATGCTCCAGTAGGCCGTTCAGACCGCTGAGTATCCCGTTAGACACAATACCGGCCGCGGGCATAATAATAAAAAGGAGGGCTGCCGCCATGACCAACAGCACCAGCGTTGGCGTGACGACAACATCGACAATATCAGGAACAAATCGACGTACTGGTTTCTCCAGCAGGCACATTAACCAGACGGCAAAGATCACACCGATAAGGCCACCCTGCCCGGGGATCAGTCCGAAGGTCGTCACCTGCGGCATGATGGTAATGGCGCCCAGCAGGCCACCCAGAATCAGGTTACCTTCAAACTCTCGTGCCGACGTTACCCCCGCATAGATGGCTAAAAAGCCAAATAGCGCTTTCGAGACGATATCAAGAAACTGGCTTAGACCCAAAAGATGGCGCTGATCGAGTACCACCTGAGTCGGGGAAAGATCGCCCACTGAAGCAACATGATGGGTTAACGCCCAGGACGCTGCCGAGTTGAATATCACATTGTTCAGTCCCATTAAAATCCCGGCTGCAATCAGCGCTGGCAGAATGGGAACAAAAATATTGGCGATATGTTTGAGTATGACTTTAGTCCGGGTCTGTTTTTTGGCTTTTTCACGTGCTGTTTTCGCTTTTTGCTCAACGGCGCTTAACGCCTCTCCGCTGTCTGGCTGACCCTTTAAACGAGCATTAATAACCCCAGCTACTTTTGTCGATTTCCCCGGACCAACGATCACCTGCAGGGTATCGTCTTCGACAACGCCTAATACCCCCTCGATCGCTTTCAAGGCAGTCATATCCACTAGGGATGTATCGGCGATGGTCATTCTTACCCGGGTCATACAGTTGGTGACATGAATAAAATTAGCGAGCCCGCCACAGTGCTTAACGATGGCGTCCCCCACCATGTTGTAGTTCATACAGAGGTTCCTTTTCTTTGTTATCTCCATTTGTTATAACAATATAATATTATACTTTTTGTGAGTAACCTCAAAAATAAAAACATAACGAAGACGTATTGGATTTCGGAAAAAAGGTGCCCCGTGAATATTTGAGCAAGAGCCGTCGCCTCCTGCCCACCAGACGTGCGGGTGGTACCGTTAATGTCTGTCTTTAATCAGGGGGAAATATTATTGAGAGTGAGAAAAACGATGCGGGAATAAGAGAATAACTTTCTCATAGCGAGAAAATACACCAAACATCTGAAAAATAAGTAGTATTTATGTAATTTCGTTAGATAATTAAATGAAGATGCGCCAATTAAAAAAAGCGTGAACAATATTTTATAATTTTCGGCAAAATTGCGGCATTGCGCACCACTGACTCCCTGGCGGGCCATCATGTCTTCAGATCCTGCCACATGCCGTACTCTGTGAAATAATCGAATAAACGCCAGCGACACTGCTGGCGTTTTTATTAGCCTATGCCTGGCGCAGGTTCTGCGCCGCTTGCACCATATTCGCCAGCGCGGCGCGGGTTTCCGGCCAGCCGCGAGTTTTCAGGCCGCAGTCCGGGTTAACCCACAGTCGCTCCACCGGGATACGCTGCGCGGCTTTCTTCAGCAGCGCTTCGATCCACTCCACGTCCGGCACGTTTGGCGAGTGAATATCATATACTCCCGGCCCGATCTCATTGGGGTACTCGAACGCTTCGAACGACTCCAGCAGCTCCATATCGGACCGCGAGGTTTCAATGGTGATCACGTCAGCGTCCAGCGCGGCAATGGAGTCCATGATGTCATTGAACTCGCAATAGCACATGTGAGTATGGATCTGCGTGTCGTCTTTGGCGACCGCAGCATTAAGGCGGAAGGCTTCCACACCCCACTGCAGATAGGCATCCCAGTCGCTGCGCTTCAGCGGTAACCCTTCGCGCAGCGCCGGCTCATCAATCTGGATGATGCCGATCCCCGCCGCCTCCAGATCCGCCACTTCATCACGCAGGGCCAGCGCAATCTGTTTCGCGATGGTTTCACGGCTGACATCCTCCCGCGGGAAGGACCAGCACAGAATGGTCACCGGTCCAGTGAGCATCCCTTTCACCGGCTTGTCGGTCAGCGACTGCGCATACTTCGCCCAGTCGACGGTGATCGCCTGCGGACGGCTGACGTCGCCGATCACCACCGGCGGCTTCACGCAGCGGGAACCATAGCTCTGCACCCAGCCGTTTTGCGTGAAGATAAAACCGTCCAGATGTTCGCCGAAGTATTCCACCATGTCGTTCCGCTCGGCCTCCCCGTGCACCAGTACGTCTAAACCTAACCGCTCCTGCTCGACGATCGCCTGCTTAATATGTTCCGCAATCCCCGTCCGATAATGACTGGCGTCAAGGTTACCCTTTTTGAAGTCCAGGCGCAGGCCGCGGATCTCGGTCGTTTGCGGGAATGACCCGATGGTGGTGGTCGGCCATTTCGGCAGGTTAAAGCGCTGGCGCTGTGCCTGCGCGCGAACCTCATAGGGGCTGGCGCGCTGGCTGTCCTGAGCAGTGATCGCCGCCAGCCGTTTTTCCACCTCCGCGTTGTGCACGCGGGTCGAATGGCGACGGGCCTGGATTGGCGCGCTCCACTCGGTAATCGCCGCCGTATCGCCGCTGTTCAGCGCATCGCGCAGCAGCGCCAGCTCACCGCATTTCTGCAGCGCGAAGGCAAACCAGCTCTTCACTTCCGCATCAAGGCGCGTCTCCACGCTCAGATCGAGCGGGCTATGCAGCAGAGAGCAGGATGACGCGACCCATAGCTCGCGCTTACCGACGAGGTCTTTAATTTGCGCATACTTTTCGGTGAGATCGGCGCGCCAGACGTTACGCCCATTGATCAAGCCCGCGGACAGCAGCCAGTCGGCCGGCAGGCGGTTGTGCAGTTCGGCAACATCATCTTTGCCGTGCACCAGATCGACGTGCAACCCCTGGACCGGTAGCGCAGCAATGGTCGCGAGATTGTCGCTAACGCCTTCAAAATAGGTAGTCAGCAGCAGCTTCACCTGGCCCTGCAGGGCGTCATAAGCCGGTTGAAAGGCCTCCAGCCACGCTGGCGGCAGCTCCAGCACCAGCGCCGGTTCATCAATCTGCACCCAATCGATGCCGCGCTTCGCCAGTTCGGCCAGCACCTGCTGGTAAACCGGCAGGATGGCATTCAGCAGGGTCAGGCGGTCAAACGGTTCACCTTTCACTTTACCCAGCCACAGATAGGTTACCGGCCCCAGCAGCACGGGCTTGATCTTGTGGCCCAGCGCCAGCGCTTCGTCTACTTCATCCAGCAGTTGGGTCCAGCTCAGTTTGAACTGCTGGCCCTTCACGAACTCCGGCACCATATAGTGATAGTTGGTGTTAAACCATTTGGTCATTTCCGCAGCGGCGGCCGGTTCGCCAGTCGGCGCGCGGCCGCGGCCAATGCGGAACAGGGTATCGATGTCGATGGATCCGTCTTTGTTCTGATGACGAGCCGGCACGTTGCCAAGCAGCAGGCTGGTAGTCAGAACATGGTCGTACCAGGCGAAATCCCCCACCGGCAGCAGATCAACGCCCGCCTGTTTCTGCTGCTCCCAGTGACGGGCGCGCAGCTCACGGCCTACCGCCAGCAGTTCCTCGCGAGTGGCGTTGCCCGCCCAGTAGCTCTCTTGCGCTTTTTTCAGCTCGCGGCGCAGGCCAACGCGAGGAAAACCGAGGGTGTGGTTAATAATTGTCATTTTTGTTCCTCTCTTATTTCATTGAATCTGAAGAAAAAATCTCAATAGTTCGGCTTGCCGGAAGGCGGCAACGATGCGCATCCCCAGGAGCTTACTGAAGGAAGTGACTGGGGTAAGCAAGGCAGCCAACGCATCTGCAAGTCGAAATATGACGAGTTTTAGACGTCCAGATGTTTACACATCCATAATTGACAGTTACTGTATATTCCTCAAGCGCAAATTGCTCATGGCGAAGTGAAGGACTTTCATGATCGAAATTAAACATCTGAAAACGCTGCAAGCGTTGCGGAACAGCGGTTCACTGGCGGGTGCGGCAGCGGCCCTGCACCAGACCCAGTCCGCCTTGTCTCACCAGTTCAGCGATCTGGAACAGCGCCTTGGCTTTCGTCTCTTTGTGCGTAAGAGCCAGCCGCTGCGTTTTACGCCTCAGGGGGAAATCCTCTTACAGCTGGCCAACCAGGTGCTGCCGCAGATCGCTCGCGCCCTGCAGGACTGTAACGAACCACAGCAGACCCGGCTGAGGCTGGCTATCGAATGTCACAGCTGTATTCAGTGGCTGACGCCGGCGCTGGAGAATTTCCGCGCCCGCTGGCCACATGTGGAGGTCGACTTCCATTCCGGCGTCACCTTCGACCCACAGCCTGCGCTGCAGCAGGGCGAACTGGATCTGGTGATGACCTCCGATATCCTGCCGCGCAGCGGCCTGCACTACTCGCCGATGTTTGATTTTGAGGTGCGTCTGGTGCTGGCGCCCGAGCATCCGTTAGCTATGAAGACGCTGGTTACCCCGGAGGATCTGGCCGCGGAAACGCTGTTGATTTATCCCGTGCAGCGCGGGCGCCTCGATATCTGGCGCCACTTCCTGCAGCCGGCCGGCATCAGCCCGCAGCTGAAAAGCGTCGATAACACGCTGTTGTTGATCCAGATGGTGGCTGCCCGGATGGGCATCGCCGCGCTGCCGCACTGGGTGGTGGAAAGCTTTGAACGCCAGGGCCTGGTGGTCACCAAAACCTTGGGTGAGGGGTTATGGAGCCGGTTGTACGCGGCCGTTCGCGATGGCGAACAGCGTCAACCGGTCACCGAAGCGTTTATTCGCTCTGCGCGGAACCACGCCTGCGATCATCTGCCGTTTGTCCGGAGTGCGGAGCGACCCAGCGGCGATGGACCCACAGCGAGGCCAGGATCACCAACGCTCCGCTAATAAAGCTCGGCCAGTGCGGCTGCTCCTGCCAGATGGCAAGGTTAACCAGCAGCCCGGCGGGGACATGGACGTTATTCATGATCCCCAGCGTGCCGGCATCCACCTGGGTGGCGCCATAGTTCCACATAAAGTAACCCAGCCCGGAAGCCACCACGCCGAGCCACACCAGCACGCTCCACTGCAGCGTGGTGGTCGGCAGCTTCTGGGCGTTGCCGAGCATAAACCACGCCGCCACCGCCACGATAAAGGCCCCGACATAGAACCAGGCAAAGGCATTGTGCTGCGGCATCGGACGCACCTCCATCAGACGCTTATACCCCACCATACCGATGGCGAAGCAGAGGTTTGACAGCTGTACCAGTAACAGCCCGGTCCAGAAATGATCGCTGACTTTGTCATAGCGGATAATCGCCGCCCCCAGCACCGCCAGCGCGGCACTCAGCAGATAGCCCCAGCGCAGCTTACGTCCGCTGAGCAGGTCGTAGATCAGTGTGATATACAGGGGAGTAAACACGGTAAACAGCAGAAATTCCGAGACCGTCAGATAGAGATAGGCGCGGAAAGCCAGCAGGTACATGATGCCTAGCTGCATCGCGCCCACCAGCATATAGAGCACGATCGTGCACGGCGACTGGCCGCGCGTGCGCAGGAAAGGCAGGAACACCAGCGCCGCCAGGCCCACGCGCATCAGCACCGAAAAATAGCTGTCGACGCTACCGGCCAGGTATTCGCCAATCAGGCTAAAAGAAAAGGCCCACAGGATAGTGGTGATAATTAACAGCGCCACAATGGTCGTCTCGTTGGATAAAGAACAGGCATTGTAGCGAAGAGTCAGGTTGACGACTGGACACTTATTCGCCAGTCGTCAATCTTTTTCAGTCGAGGTATAGCTTACGCAGGTAGTTCGGGACAGCATCGTCGGCGTTACTGCCGATCACTTCCAGTTCCGGATGCAGATCCTTCAGCCGCTGGTGGGCGTTGGCCATGATGCAGCCTTTGCCAGCCATCGACAGCATCTCAGCGTCGTTCATACCGTCGCCGAAGGCGATGCAATCGGAAAGAGTGTAGCCGAGCATCTTCGCCACCGCCTCCAGCGCATGCCCCTTCGATACCCCACCCGCCATAACTTCCAGGCAGGTTAAGGTGGAGAAGCTGACGTTCACCCGATCGCCCCAGCGGGCGTTCATCGCCTGCTCCAGCGGCAGCAGATGCTCATGATCCTCGCAGGTAAAGAATACTTTGCTGATCCCCTGCGGATCCAGTTCGCCCGGCTCATACAGCTTGTAGTTAAACACCGCCTCCTTGAAGAAGCGCATCTCTTCCGGACGATGGCGGTTCATATACCACTCGTCTTCCCGATAAACGTTAGTGACGATTTTCGGGTCGTTACGCACGATCTCAAACAGGTCGGCGGCAATATCGCGATCGAGGTTATGGGCAAAGATTTGCTGACCATCGCTATCGTGAACGCGGGCGCCGTTAGAGGTGATCATGTACGACCGGATGCCGAGATTATCGCGGATTTGCCCGACGTCGATGTAGTGACGGCCGGTGGCGAAGACGAAATTGATCCCACGGGCGGTAAGCAGCTTCAGCGTCTCTTTGGCATACGGGGTCAGGAAATGATCGGGGGAAAGCAGCGTGCCGTCTAAATCAGACGCAACAACCTGGTACATAAAAAAGTTAACCTCTAAGCAGGGCGACGAGCGTTATCGTCGGATTAAGTATGTCGATTGAAAAACTCGACGATGGCATTGAGCGCGACTGAGCGCATAGCGTCCTTTTCAAAAAGGATCTCATGATATGCCCCTTCAATGACGAGCGGCTTACCGCCCTCACAGGGATGGCCGGCAGCGGCCCGTAATTCGCAATAGCGGTCGTGCATCAGATTATCGACCACCCGCTCCTCTTCCGCCTGTAAAAGCAGCGTCGGGGCGGTATCTTTTTCCACATTCGCCAGCACTTCGTCGCCGGCCAGCATGCCCTCACGCACCCAGTGCCAGGTCGGACCGCCGACCTGCAGCCGCGGCTCATCGGCATAGAAGCGCAGGTTGCGACGATAGCGTTGCCGACTGTGCGTCAGCACGTTAACGGCAAAAGGCAGCGCCCGCCAGCGCCCGGTGCCGATGGCATACTCTTCGCGAATGCGCTGATGGCCCTCAGCCCAGTCGAGAATATGGCGCACCATCCAGTCCGGCAGCCGAATGATAATCCCGAACATCGGCGCGCAGAGCGCTATTGCATCGCAATGCGCCCGGTAACGTTGCAGAAAAAGCGTGGCAATCGCTCCGCCCATAGAATGGGCAAGGATAAACCGTTTTCGCCAGTGTCCGGGAACCACCTGCTGCTGCCAGAGCGCGGCCAGGTCATCAACATAGTCGCTGAAGTTAACCACGTGTCCGCGGTGGGTATCTGAGAGCAGGCGGCCCGAGCGTCCCTGCCCGCGATGGTCAATGATCATCACGTCAAAGCCGCAGTGAAAGAGATCGTAGGCCACTTCAGCATACTTCACGTAGCTTTCAATGCGCCCGGGGCAAATCAACACCAGACGATCGTTATGTTGCGCGCAAAAGCGGACAAAGCGTACCGGTACATCGTCGACGCCTTTAAATTCAGCTTCTTCGCGCTGTCGCCAGAAATCCGTCAGCGGCCCCATGCTAAAGGCCGCAAACGCGTTTTCTCGTGTTTCCCAGTCCTTTTTCTGCCCAAACATCGGGTTTACACCCCTGTTAACCGCTGAAAATCGTTTTTTTACCGTGTATCACACAATGCTGACACAATAGCGTATTGTGGCATAAAAACAGACAATCAGGGAGTTTCTCATGACCATTGAGTGGTGGTTCGCCTACCTGCTGACATCAATTATTCTCAGCCTGTCGCCGGGTTCCGGAGCGATTAATACCATGACCACTTCCATTAACCACGGATACCGCGGCGCGGCGGCGTCGATTGCCGGTTTGCAGACCGGGCTGGCCATTCATATCGTGCTGGTTGGCGTTGGTCTCGGCACTCTCTTCTCCCGCTCGGTGCTGGCCTTTGAGGTGCTAAAATGGGCCGGCGCCGCCTACCTGATCTGGCTGGGTATCCAGCAATGGCGGGCGGCAGGGGCGATCGACCTGAATACGCTGGCGAAGGCGCAGACGCGCGGCAAACTGTTTCAGCGCGCGGTGTTCGTAAATCTCACCAATCCCAAAAGCATTGTTTTTCTGGCCGCCCTGTTTCCGCAGTTTATCCTGCCGCACCAGCCGCAGGTGATGCAATATCTCGTTCTGGGCGTCACCACCATCGTCGTCGATATCATTGTGATGATTGGCTATGCGACCCTGGCGCAGCGCATTTCCGCATGGATCAAAGGGCCAAAGCAGATGAAGGCGTTGAACAAAGTCTTTGGTTCACTGTTTATGCTGGTCGGGGCGCTGCTCGCCTCCGCCCGCCATGCCTGAATCATGGAATCTCGCTCGCAAAGAGAGGTTCGCCAGGTGAACGACGCTTTCTCTCTGCGCGAGCCGGCGCGCAAAGTGGGTAATTAATTTTTTTGCCCGCTGTCGGCGCTGAACCCGCCATGTCAGGATGCCGCCAGATACGTGATTCACGGATGAACGGCAATGGCGGAAACGGCGACCCCTCATGATGCAGTATTTAAAACTTTTCTCTCACGGGTAGAGACGGCGCGCGATTTTATCGAGCTCCACCTGCCTCCGTCGTTAACACAGATCTGCAAACTGGACACCCTGCGTCTGGAATCCGGCAGCTTTCTCGAAGACGATCTCAGACCTTACTACAGCGATATCCTTTATTCGCTGGAAACCACCCGCGGTGCGGGCTATGTCCATGTTCTGATCGAGCACCAGAGCGCACCCGATAAGCTGATGGCCTTTCGCTTAATGCGCTATGCCATCGCCGCCATGCAGCGGCACCTGGAGAGCGGCCATAAAACGCTGCCTCTGGTTATCCCTATTCTCTTCTATCAGGGACGACGCAGCCCCTATCCCTGGTCGATGCGCTGGCTGGATAATTTTGCCGATCCTGAGACCGCCAGCCAGCTGTATAGCGGGGCGTTTCCGCTGGTCGATATCACGGTGATCCCCGACGACGACATCATGCAGCACCGCAGCATGGCAGCCCTGACGCTGGTGCAAAAGCACATCCGCCAGCGCGATATGGCGCAATTGCTGGATAAGTTGACCCAACTCTTAATGCTGGAGCAGATGAGCGGACAACAAATCACCGTATTGGTAAACTATATGGCTCAGGCAGGGGATGCCGAAGATACTCGGACACTCTTGTACGGGCTGGCACAGCGCGTGCCGCAGCATGGAGGATTACTGATGACGCTGGCGGAAACATGGCTTGCAGAAGGTATGGAGAAAGGCGTACAGCAGGGCATAAAAGAAGGTAAACACCAGGCTCTGGTGCAGGTTGCCGAAGCGATGCGCAGTCGCGGTATTGATGACCAGGCGATTATGGAAATGACCGGTCTGTCTGAAGACGAGCTGCAGCGGCTTCGCCACTGATACTTTCCCACCCGGAAACAACCGGGTGGGAAACAGCATGCCGGTTAACGCGAGATAATCAGGTGGATGCCGAAGCCCGCAAACAGCGTACCGGCGATACCGTCGATCCACTTCGCCATCCGCTGATAGCCGCGGCGCATCCCCGGCAGGGCGAACAGGCTGGCAACCACCATAAACCAGGCCAGCGTCTCAACGATAATCAGCAGGAAAATGCCCCAGCGCGCGCCGGCGCCGACGCTGTCACCCACGAACAGCGAAAACACCGAGCCGAAGTAGATAATCGCTTTCGGATTCGCCAGATTGGTCAGCAATCCCTTCACGAAGCTGCGTCCGCTGCGGGCCAGCTCCACCTGCGGCTCCGCCGAGGCCACCTTCTCTTTTTTCAGCGCGCCACGCAGCATCTGGTAGCCCATCCAGCATAGATACAGGCCCCCGCCGACCATTATAATGTTATGCAGCCACGCCATACGGGCGAGGATCAGGTTCAGGCCGAGCAGCGCCACTCCCGCCCAGACCATGACGCCGCAGGTGATCCCCAGCACACCCATCATCGCCTCTCTGCGCGAGCGGCTGATGGCCGTTTGTGAGACAAAGAAAAAGTCCGGCCCCGGGCTCATCAGCGCAATGATATGCACCAGCGCCACGGTGAGGAAAAGCATCAGCATAGTTAACTCGCAGGAAAATAATGAAGAGAGAAACTATTCTGGCACTTTTTCAGCCAGCTGACTACTCATCGTCGCCATCAACATGCGCCCGAATCAGCGCCATAAACGGCTTCCCGAAACGCTCGAGCTTGCGTGTCCCCACGCCGTTGACGCTGAGCATTTCGCCGGCGGTCAGCGGCGATTGTTCGGCCATCTCGATAAGCGTCGCGTCGTTAAAGACCACATATGGCGGGATGTTCTCTTCGTCGGCGATCGCTTTACGTAATTTGCGCAGCTTGGCAAACAGTTTACGGTCGTAATTGCCGCCAAAGGATTTCTGCATCGCCTTTGGCTTCAGCGCCACGATACGCGGCACGGCGAGCTGCAGCGGCACTTCGCCACGCAGCACCGGTCGCGCGGCTTCGGTCAGCTGCAGCGCGGAGTGCTGGGCGATATTCTGCGTCACCAGCCCAAGGTGAATCAGCTGGCGGATCACGCTCACCCAGTGCTCGTGACTTTGCTCCCGGCCGATACCGTAAACCGGCAGCTTATCGTGGCCCATCTCTCGGATGCGCTGGTTGTTGGCCCCGCGCAGGACCTCCACCACGTAACCCATTCCGAAGCGTTGATTGACCCGGTAAATCGTTGAAAGCGCCTTGCGCGCATCCATTAAGCCATCGTACTGCTTTGGCGGGTCAAGACAGATATCGCAGTTGCCGCACGGCTCCTGACGCCCTTCGCCAAAATAGTTCAGCAGCACCAGACGGCGACAGGTCTGCGCTTCGGCAAACGCCCCCATCGCATTCAGCTTATGCCGTTCGATATCCTGTAGCGGCCCGGCGGGTTTTTCTTCCAGACAGCGGCGCAGCCACGCCATATCCGCCGGATCGTAAAACAGCATCGCTTCCGCCGGCAGACCATCACGCCCGGCGCGGCCGGTCTCCTGATAGTAGGATTCAATATTGCGCGGAATATCAAAATGCACCACAAAGCGGACGTTCGGCTTGTTAATGCCCATCCCGAAGGCCACCGTCGCCACCACGATCTGCAGATCGTCGCGCTGGAATTTCTCCTGCACCTCGGCGCGCACGTCGTTTTCCAGACCGGCATGGTAAGCCGCCGCGCTAATACCGCGGCTTTGCAGCCTGGCGGCGGTGTCTTCCACTTTCGAACGGCTGTTGCAGTAGATAATGCCCGATTTGCCGCGCTGATCCTGAACGTAGCGCATCAGCTGATCGAGCGGCTTGAATTTCTCCATCAGCATATAGCGGATGTTTGGCCGGTCGAAGCTGCTGACCTGAATCAGCGGATCGTTAAGCCCCAGCAGGCGGACGATATCGCGGCGGGTGGTATCATCGGCGGTGGCGGTCAACGCCATAAACGGGATCTGCGGCATCCGCTGACGCAGCTGGCCCAGCGCGGCATATTCCGGACGGAAGTCATGGCCCCACTGCGAGATACAGTGCGCCTCGTCTACCGCCAGCATCGCCAGGTTCCAGTTCGCCAGATGCTCAAGAAAGTTATCCAGCATCAGCCGTTCCGGCGCGATATACAGCAGACGAACCTGCCCGCTGCGGCAGCCGGCCATCACCTCCTGCTGCTGCTCGCGGCTTTGCGTCGAGTTCAGACAAGCCGCCGCCACGCCGTTGGCCAGCAGCTGATCGACCTGGTCCTTCATCAGCGAGATCAGCGGTGAGACCACGACCGTCAGACCGCCCATGACCAGCGCCGGCACCTGATAGCACAGCGACTTGCCGCCACCGGTCGGCATGACCACCAGGCAGTCCCGGCCTTCGAGCGCCGTCTCGATAATCGTTTCCTGGCCAGGACGGAACTGCTGGTAGCCGAAGGTCTCTTGTAAAACCTGCTTAGCCAGCGATTCCTGATTTAATACTTCCGCCTGTGCCACGTTGACCCCATTTGCCTGAAAAGAAAACAGGCGCTATTTTCAGCGCCTGCGAGCCAGAGTGCAACGATTAAAACAGATCGTTGAGCATTAGCCCGACGCCGACGCGCGTTTGGTTAAAGTTATAGTCGATAAGCGACTCGCCATAGCCGCTGTAGATCTGCGTATAGGCGCGAACATGTTTGGTAATGGGATAGCTCACGCCAAGTTCCGCCCCGCCGTAGCCGGTGTTCCAGTTGTATTGCCCCTGCGCGCTGAGGATCGCCTCTCCCAGCTGGTAGCCCACCTTCAGCCGGTAATAGCCCATATATTTGGTGATATCCGGGTTATCATCGGTGTTGCCCACCACATACCAGGGCTTCACTTCCACCAGCCAGTTACCGTTTTGCGCCATCAGGCGGGCATAAAGCCGATTCCAGCTGCGCGAGGTGGGGTCGGAACGCCCATTCGAGTCGTGGTTATACCCCATCTCGATATCGCGCAGCGTCCAGCCGGCAAACTGGTAGTCGGTCTCAAAGCCCAAAAACAGCTGGGGTTCATAATTGGTTTCGCGAAACGGCGCCGACTCTTTGCTGTTAGAGAGCTGCCACCAGGATTTCTGGGTATAGGACGCGCCCAGCAGCGAATTATCGCCCAGGATACCGCGCCACAGCGGGAACGCCAGGCTTAGCTGAAACTTCACTTCATCTTTACGGGCATTTTCGGCCCAGTCATAGCTGCGGATCGCCTCTTTATTGAGGTCGCTGGTCCACGTATAGAGCAGATAGTTGCTCTCATAAGGGTAGAGCAGGAAAGGATTATCATGGTCCTGGAGCAGGTTGGCGATAATGCTGCCGCGCACTGCCGGTTTGTCGTGTACCGACGCGTCCTGCGCCATAACACCGACCGGTAGCGCGCACAGCGCCACCAGGCAGGCCAAAGAGATACGCATGCTGGTCTCCTGAAAAATAGTTTTTATTTTTGTTTAACCTGAAGCCATTCTACCTGTTTATTAATCACCTGCCCCCTAATCCGCTCCGAAAGTGGAAATCAATATTTTAGAAGCATAAAATCAACATTTTATTAACGAATGGAACCGGTGTTATGTCTGAACTTACTGCCGAAGCAGCCCTGAAACTGGTAGGGGAGATTTTCGTCTATCACATGCCGTTTAACCGCGCCCTCGGTCTCGAACTCGAACGCTACGAAAAAGCGTTTGCCCAGCTTAGCTTTAATAATCAGCCGATGATGGTCGGCAACTGGGCGCAAAGCATTCTGCATGGCGGGGTGATCGCCTCCGCGCTGGACGTTGCCGCTGGCCTGGTCTGCGTCGGCAGTACCCTTACCCGCCATGACACCATCAACGAAGAAGAATTGCGCCAGCGGCTTTCCCGTATGGGAACCATCGACCTGCGCGTGGACTACCTGCGTCCGGGCCGCGGCGAACGTTTTACCGCCACCAGCACCCTGCTGCGCGCCGGCAATAAAGTGGCGGTTGCCCGCGTGGAACTGCATAACGAAGCTCAGGTCTATATTGCCAGCGCAACGGCCACCTATATGGTGGGTTGATTGGCCAAAATCGAGTAACATCACTCTCTTTGGCAATGGATTTTACCGATGGATGCGAAACAGACGCGGTTGGGGATCATTCTGGCCCTCGCCGCCTACTTTATCTGGGGTATCGCGCCAGCGTACTTCAAACTTATCTACTATGTTCCCGCCGATGAAATTTTGACCCATCGCGTGATCTGGTCTTTCTTCTTCATGGTGGCGCTCATCAGCGTCAGCCGCCAGTGGCCACAGGTGAAAAAACTGCTGAAAACGCCGCGCAAGATCTTCCTGCTGGCGCTCTCGGCAGTGCTGGTCGGCGGTAACTGGCTGTTGTTCATCTGGGCGGTGAATAACCACCATATGCTGGAAGCCAGCCTCGGCTACTTTATCAACCCGCTGGTGAATATTTTGTTGGGGATGATTTTCCTCGGCGAACGCTTTCGTCGTCTGCAGTGGCTGGCGGTGATCCTCGCCTTTTGCGGCGTGCTGGTCCAGCTGTGGACCTTTGGTTCGCTGCCGATAATCGGTCTTGGGCTGGCTTTCAGTTTTGCCTTTTACGGCCTGGTGCGAAAGAAAATTGCTGTCGATGCGCAAACCGGCATGCTGGTGGAAACGCTGTGGCTGCTGCCGGTGGCGGCAATCTGGTTGTTCGGCATCACCGACAGCCCGACCAGCCATATGGGCGAGAACCCCTGGTCGCTCAATCTGCTGCTGATGGCCGCGGGCGTGGTGACCACCATCCCTTTGCTGTGCTTTACCGGGGCGGCAACGCGTCTGCGGCTCTCCACGCTGGGCTTTTTCCAGTACATCGGCCCAACGCTGATGTTCCTACTGGCGGTGACGTTCTACGGCGAAGTGCCGGGCAAGGATAAAATGGTGACCTTTGGCTTTATCTGGGTCGCGCTGGCGGTGTTTATCGTCGATGCGCTGTATACCCAGCGCCGGTTGCGCAGAGGCTAAGCCTGCATCAGCCAGTAAAGAAGGGAGCCGACGCTCCCTTTTTTTACAACCAGTTTTTGCGCTTGAAGTAGAGATATGGCGCCAGGCCGGCCAGCATCATAAACACGATGGCTCCCGGATAACCAAAGCTCCAGTGTAGTTCCGGCATAAATTCAAAGTTCATCCCGTAACTGGAGGCCACCAGAGTTGGCGGCAGGAATACCACCGAGACCACCGAGAAGATCTTGATGATGCGGTTCTGCTCGATATTGATAAAACCCATCGCCGCCTGCATCAGGAAGTTCACCTTCTGGAACAGCGATTCGTTGTGCGGCAGCAGAGATTCGATATCGCGCAGGATCTCCCGCGCCTGCTCCAGCTGGCCCGCCGGCAGGCGCGCCTTGCGCACGAGGAAGTTCAGCGCGCGCTGGGTATCCATCAGACAGAGTCGCACCTTCCAGCCGATATCTTCCAGTTCCGCCAGCGTCGACAGCGCTTCGTCGTACTCGTCGCCCTGATGGCCTTCCATAATGACGCGGCTCAGCTTTTCCAGGTCGCTGTAGATGTTTTCAATTTCATCCGCCAGCTGCTCGATTTTGGTCTCGAACAGGTCGAGCAGCAGTTCGTAGGCGTTGCCGTCGACCAGCGTCTGGTTACGCACGCGCATACGGTAGAGGCGGAAAGCGGGTAGTTCGCGCTCGCGCAGCGTGAACAGGCGGCCTTCGCGGATGGTAAACGCCACGGTAGAGTTGCCGGCGTGATCGTCGGCATCTTCAAAAAAGAAGAACGAGTGGATGTGTAACCCGTCTTCATCTTCAAAGAAACGCGCGGAGGCTTCGATATCTTCCAGTTCCGGGCGCGTCGCCAGGTTTTGACCCAGTTCCGTCTGCACGCGGCTTCGCTCATCGTCGTCAGGCTCGACCAGATCGACCCACACCGAGCTGGCGAGGTGTTTGATCTCATCGGCTTCCAGGCGCGTTAAACGATTGTTTTCCAGTTGAAATGCGCTCAGCATGACCGGGACTCCCAATGCAAAAAAATTATCGGACAGTTCGGTGGGCACACAGAAACAAATTGGGTTTCAGACCATTAAGCCTGACTCAGCGCGACGGGAATGGGGCAGGTCGCTGACAACCGCTAAGGCTATCAGCATAAGAGGATAGCCTTAGGAGTTGTTCCTGAATGACAGGAAGTTGAGCCAGCATCTACTGGGTGTGTCCAAGGCGAATGTCCTCTTAGCGTAATCGTGCGCGCATGTTACGCCAGCGCAAAATCGGCGTCAACACGCAACGGAACGCGAAAGCGCAAATCAGGCGCCTTAACGTATAAAGGTAGCAGAATATTACAAAATAATGATATTTTTCTTAAAGTTACACTGCCTCCAGCCGGGCGTAAGCCGCCACCAGCCATTTGATTCCCTGGCCCTGAAAAGCCACCTGCAGTCGGCTGTGCTCGCCGCTGCCTTCGAGGTTGACAATAGTGCCTTCGCCAAACTTCGGATGCCGTACGCGCTGGCCTAACTTGTAGCCGGTATCGCTCTCGGCAATCGGCGCGCCCAGTCGCTGATGGTTTACCGGGCGGCTCACCGTGGCTCGCAGACGCACTTCTTCTACGCACTCCTGCGGCAGCTCGCCGATAAAGCGCGACGGGCGGTGATAAACCTCTTTCCCGTACAGACGGCGGGTTTCCGCATAGGTCAGCGTCAGCTTCTGCATGGCGCGCGTTACGCCGACGTAGGCCAGGCGACGCTCCTCCTCCAGGCGGCCGCCTTCATCTAGGGCCATCTGGCTCGGGAACATCCCTTCTTCGACGCCGACGATGAACACCTGCGGGAACTCCAGCCCTTTCGCCGAGTGCAGGGTCATCAGCTGAACCGCGTCCTGCCAGGTGTCCGCCTGCCCCTCGCCCGCTTCCAGCGCGGCGTGGGAGAGAAACGCCTGCAGCGGCATCAGATCTTCATCTTCTTCGTTGTAGCTGAACTGGCGCGTCGCCGTCACCAGCTCCTCTAAGTTTTCAATACGGGTCTGGCCCTTCTCGCCTTTCTCCTGCTCGTACATCGCGCGCAGGCCGGAGTCTTTAATCACCCGATCGGTCTGAACGTGCAGCGGCATATCGGTGGTCTCCTGCGCCAGCGCGTCAATCAGCTCCATAAAGCGCTGCAGGGCGCTGGCGGCGCGACCGGCCAGCGCTTTTTCTTTCAATAGCTCGCGACTGGCCTGCCATAGCGTCAGCTGGCGATCGCGCGACGTCTGGCGCACCACGTCCAGCGTGCGGTCGCCAATGCCGCGGGTCGGCGTATTAACCACTCGCTCGAACGCCGCGTCGTCGTTGCGGTTGGCGATAAGGCGCAGGTAAGAGAGCGCGTCTTTGATTTCCTGACGCTCGAAGAAGCGCATGCCGCCGTAGATACGGTACGGCATGCTGGCCTGCAGGAGGGCCTCTTCCAGCACGCGCGACTGGGCGTTACTGCGATAGAGAATGGCGCATTGCTCCAGCGCGCCGCCGTTCTCCTGCCAGGTTTTAATTCGGTTCACCACAAAGCGCGCTTCGTCGAGATCGTTGAAGGCGCAGTACAGCGAAATCGGCTCGCCGTCGGCGCCGTCGGTCCACAGCTTTTTGCCCAGCCGACCGTTGTTGTTTTCAATCAGGGCGTTGGCAGCGCTGAGAATATTGCTGGTCGAGCGATAGTTCTGCTCCAGGCGGATGGTTTCCGCGCCGGGGAAGTCGTTAAGGAAGCGCTGAATGTTCTCGACCTGCGCGCCGCGCCAGCCATAGATAGACTGATCGTCATCGCCGACGATCATCACCTTGCCGGTATCGCCCGCCAGCAGGCGGATCCAGGCGTACTGAATGTTGTTGGTATCCTGGAATTCATCGACGAGGATATTGGTGAAGCGCTCGCGGTAGTGCTGCAGGATATGCGGTTTGTTCAGCCACAGCTCGTGGGCGCGCAGCAGCAGCTCGGCGAAGTCCACCAGCCCGGCGCGGTCGCAGGCTTCCTGATAGGCCTGATAGACCTTCTGCCAGGTCTGCTCGACCGGATTGCCGTAGCTCTGAATATGATGCGGGCGCAGCCCTTCATCTTTCTGGCTGTTGATGTACCACATCGCCTGGCGCGGCGGCCACTGTTTCTCATCGAGGTTCATCGCCTTAATCAGACGCTTCAGCAGACGCAGCTGGTCTTCGCTGTCGAGGATTTGAAAGTCCTGCGGCAGGTTGGCATCCAGATGGTGCGCGCGCAGCAAACGGTGCGCCAGGCCGTGGAAGGTGCCCACCCACATGCCGCCCTGGGTGGTGCCCATCAGCTGGCCGATACGGTGACGCATCTCCGCCGCCGCTTTGTTGGTAAAGGTCACCGCCATAATGGAATACGGGGAACAGTTCTCCACGCTCAGCAGCCAGGCGATACGGTGCACCAGAACGCGCGTCTTACCACTGCCCGCCCCTGCCAGAACCAGCATATTGGTGCGCGAGGCCGCTACGGCTTCACGCTGTTTGTCATTAAGGCTGTCGAGCAGGTAAGAAACGTCCATTGGCACCGCCGGAAGAGAAGGGGTTCCACGAACCCCTGTTAATATATACAGAGTGACTGGTGATTATATCAGCGAGGTCAGAGATGCCAACCGTGAAATTTCAATATGCGGCAGCAGGCGGCTGTCCGCGGTGTGCATCAGGTCCGCGCCTTGCGGTTTGATCCAGCAGGCCTGCATTCCACAGCGAATAGCGCCGGCCACGTCGGTGGTCAGATCATCGCCGACGTGCAGAATCTGCCCGAGCGGAACATTCAGACGCTCCGCCGCAAGGTGGTACATGTCGGCAAACGGCTTGGAGCGGCCATCCGGCCCGGCGCGCAGCACGAAGCGGAAATAGTCGCTCAGACCGAACAGTTCCGGGCGGGCGTTGCCATTGGTAATCGCCACCAGCGGCCACTTCTCCGCCAGCTTCGCCAGCGTATCGTGCGTTTCCTGCGGGACATCGACGCGGCTGCGCCAGTGGGCGAAGTGTTCCATCGCCGCATCGGCCCCCGCTTTCGCCGCTTCGGCGGAGAGCCCGGCATTACGCATACCTAACTCCAGCGCACGGTGGCGCCAGACGGTCACGTCATGATAAATCTCAGGTTCAGCAGCCAGCAGCGTCTGACGCAGCTGATTAAGCTCATGGGCGTCGAACTGGCTGAGCGAAGGATGGTAGCTGCGCACAAAGGCCAGCGACTCGTGCATCGTCCGGTCAATCACCGGGCGGTTATCGTAAAGGGTATCGTCCAGGTCAAACGTCAGCGCGGAAATCTGGCCCAGAGGTCGGTAAAAACGCATTATTTCCCCCGTTTAGCGCGCGGATGCGCGGCATCGTACACCGAGGCAAGGTGTTGAAAATCAAGATGGGTATAGATTTGGGTGGTGGAGAGGTTAGCATGCCCCAGCAGCTCCTGCACGCCGCGCAAATCGCCGCTCGACTCCAGCATATGGGTGGCAAAGGAGTGGCGCAGCTTGTGCGGGTGCACATGGCTGTTCAGCCCCTGCTTAATGCCCCACTCGGCGAATCGCTTCTGTACGTTGCGCGCCGAAATACGTTTGCCCAGCTTCGACAAAAACAGCGCGTCGTCATCGGTACCGAACAGGCCGCGCAAATCCAGCCAGTGCTTAATCCATGCCACCGCGTTGCGACCGATCGGCAAACGACGCTCCTTGCTGCCTTTGCCCATCACCCAGACCTCACCGCTTTCGAGATCGAGGTGTTTGATATCCAGGTTGACCAGTTCGGACAAACGCAATCCCGCGCCGTACATCACCTCCAGCATCGCCCGATCGCGCACCGCCAGCGGATCGTTGAGATCGATATCCAGCAATCGATTGACGTCATCGACGTCAATATTTTTTGGCAGGTGGCGGGGAATTTTCGGCGCGGCAATCCCCTTCGCCGGATTGGCGCTGAGCTCGCCCTGGCCGACCAGCCAGTCGAAGAAACTGCGCAGCGCCGACAGGCGAAGCGCCAGGCTTGCCGGGCCTAACCCCGCGCGGCGACTACGCACCGCAAAGCTTCGCACCTGAGCGGCATCGCACTGCGACCAGCTTTTCAGGCCCGCCTCATCCGCCAGGGCGATCAGCGCGTCCAGCTGTCGCTGGTAATTCAGTAACGTGATCGGGCTGAGCTGGCGTTCAACGCCAAGATGGCGAAGAAAGCGGGCGACGGCGGAGAAGAGAGGAGAATCGGTCATGCGCGTTCAATCCAGCGCTCCAGCAGGCCGGGCAGCATCTGGGCAATCTCCTGCAACAGCTGCGTCCCCTGCCCTGGCTGATAATGCTGCGCATCGCGGCTGCTGAAGAGCATCACCCCCGGGGCATTATCGCCCCCCAGCAGCGATATCGCCACAGACCCAATGGCCTTCGCCTCCGGCAGCACCACCAGCAGCTCCGGGCCGTTCAGCGGCCCAAGATAGTGGCGCGCCTGGCCCAGACGTTGAATACGGATCGGCTCAAACGCCTGCCGGTTTAATGCCAGATGGGTAAACTTCGAGGGCGCGCCGAGGCGCCAGCAGTCAGGAAACAGGCGCACCGTGGCGCCCGCCAGCCCCAGCTCGCGTGCCCAGCGGTGAAGGCGGTTGAGCATATCGTCGAGGCTCTCCGCCGCCGCCAGCCGCGTTTGCAGCTGCAGCAGGCGCTGGAACAGGCTTTCATTAGCGACCGCCTGCTCCATCAGCAGCGACATATTTTCTTCCAGCACATGAATATGGTTACGCGCCCGCATCATGTGCCACTCCACCAGCGAAATCGTACCGCGTACCGGATGCGGGACGCGGAGATGTTCGACCTGGGCGGCATTACGAATAAAAAATTCAGGATGTTGCAACAGATAGTCCACCACTGCGCGATCGTTCAACGCGCTGGCAACCTCCTGCTGTTCTTCCCCGATTGGTTTCATAAATGAATAAATCCATCATAGACATGGGCCGCCGGGCCGGTCATAAACAGCGGCTGGCCCGGGCCTTTCCAGGCGATATCAAGACGACCGCCGGGTAATTCCACGCGTACCGTTTCCGCCAGCAGCCCCTGCTGGATCCCCACCGCCACCGCGGCGCAGGCGCCGCTGCCGCAGGCCTGGGTTTCCCCCGCGCCGCGTTCGTAGACGCGCAGACGGATATGAGACCGACCGACCACCTGCATAAAGCCGATATTGGCGCGCTCCGGAAAACGCTCATGGCTTTCCATCACCGGGCCGAGAGTTTCCACCGCCGCCGTATCCACATCATCAACCTGGATGACGCAGTGCGGATTTCCCATGGACACCACGCCGCACAATACTGTCTGCTCGGCGGCACGCATGATATAGGTCTTTTCCGCTTTGTTGGCGCGGAACGGCACCTGGGACGGCTCGAAGTTGGGCTCGCCCATGTTCACCCGCACCAGATCGTCTTCCGTTACGCTTAATACCATACGCCCGTTGGCCGTACTCACGCGGATATCACGTTTATTGGTCAGGCCTTTCAGCCGGACGAAGCGGGCAAAACAGCGCGCGCCGTTGCCGCACTGCGACACTTCGCTGCCGTCGGCGTTAAAGATCCGGTAGTGGAAATCCAGATCCGGATCGTAGGGCGGTTCGACGACCAATAGCTGATCGAACCCGACGCCAAGGTGGCGATCCGCCAGGCGGCGAATCAGCTCCGGCGAGAAAAAAACATTCTGCGTTACCGCGTCAACGACCATAAAATCGTTGCCAAGGCCATGCATTTTAGAGAACTGCATCATCTACTCCAGTTGCGCGGAACAGAACGTTATCGTTAGTAATTGACCTGGCTCGGACCACCGGTATCGCCACGATCGTTACGATCCGGCGTTGCGCTCTGAATGCCAGGGTTAACCGGTTTGGTCGGCGGCGGCGCGGTTTTGTCCGCCGGTGGGAAATAGAGAGGCCCTTTCAGACCGCAGCCGGTCAGGCTGAAGATCGCAAACAAAACGGCAAGCGTAGGAAAAACGTTTTTCATTGATAGTTGCCCGTGATTCATTCTTTCTGCTTTCTATCATCGCAGGAGAAGACGTAAAAGCAAGCCTTTAGCATCCGACTGCGCGCGCTTTTGTTTCGCGCTATACTGCGACCCATCTTCAAAAATCAAAAAAGCAGAATCAAATTATGAACGACAGTGAATTCCATCGCCTGGCCGATAGCCTGTGGATGACCATCGAAG
>OFDJ01000166.1_pt1 | contig 33535 bp, 31 predicted proteins | sample 1520901 | NCBI WGS metagenome assembly OFDJ01 (sample SAMEA2699035, study PRJEB24076) | metagenome | biome: Human gut stool | place: Spain | collected 2012-11-19 | reverse complement strand
TTTTGAAATAAAATATTTTTCGTGCATTTTCTTTTTATTTTTGCATAGGCAGTTCGACAAAATTTGCTTCCTGTTTTTGTTTAATTAAATAAAATATTTTATATAGAAGTATAATTGTAGCGGGTTTTACCTAAAAATAGAATACATTCTGCCACATGGAATTTGAGCCGAAATAATCATTCAAATTTGCTGTTTAAAAGAGACACATGTCTCTTTTAAACAATCGACACTTTTCTTGCACAGACCTTGCGGCAGATGCGGCATTGTGCTATACTATGGATATTTTGAAGAAAGGGGGAAACAGCTATTTTATTAACAGTTGACATTGGAAATACTCATATTACACTGGGCGGCTTTGAGCAGGAAACCCTCGTCTTTGTCGCAAACCTGCTGACAGGCCCTTACCGGACGGAAGATCAATACGCAGTAGAGCTTTTGCAGATTATGAATCTGCATCACGCAGAGCCGGAAGAAGTGGACGGCGTTGTTATTTCATCTGTTGTCCCGGAGGTATCTGCCCCAATTCAGCGCGCATTGGCGCACATTTGCGGGGTACAGCCGCTGCTGCTTGGCCCCGGCGTAAAAACTGGGCTGAATATTCTGATCGATAACCCGGCGCAGCTTGGCACCGACCTGGTAGCAGATGCTGTGGCTGCCATCGCCAAATATCCTTTGCCGTGTGTGATTTTTGATTTAGGCACCGCGACCACCGTCAGCTTTCTGGACAAAAACGGAAACTATTTAGGGGGAATGATTTGCGCGGGCGTGAATATCATGCTGCACGCATTGACGACCCAGACCGCGCTGCTTCCTCACATCAGCTTGCAAAATCCGAACCATTTCATCGGCAAGAACACCGTGCAGTGCATGCAGTCCGGCCTGCTGTACGGTACAGCTGCCATGCTGGACGGCCTTGCTGCGCGATTTGCCACAGAGCTTCACGAGCCCCCAACCCTGATCGCCACAGGCGGAATGGCCAATCTGGTCATGCAGAACTGCGTGAGTCCGTTTATTGTGGACAAACATCTGCTGCTCGACGGGTTGCGGCTCATTTACGAAAAGAACCGCAAAAAGCCCCAAGCTCCCCGGTCAAAACAGGAGTGATCCCTGTGCTTGATAAATCTTAATGTGTTGCGCTGCATCCAAACATTGGAGCAGCAGCAAGGAGGAAACATGAAAGCGAATAAAAGAATCCTGTTCCTGGCACAATTCTCTATGCTGTTGGCGATCCAGATCGTTGTATGCTTTACGCCGCTGGGTTCCATCCCGATCGGCCCCATGGTCGCCACTCTGGCAGGTGTACCGGTCATTATTACTGCCATCATGCTTGGCACAAAGGCCGGCGCGCTGATGGGCTTTTTTACCGGCCTGTTCAGCTTTTTGGTCATGACCTTCACCCCTCCGTCCCCTGTTGCATTCGTGTTCACGCCCTTTTACAGCATCGGCGAAGCCAAAGGCAACTTCTGGAGCCTTGTCATTTGCTTTGTGCCCCGTATTCTGATCGGCGTGGTTGCCGGCGTGGTCTTCCAGGCCCTCAGCAGAGCACTGAAGGGTAAGAAAAGCGCCAAGGTCATTCCCTATGCAGTCAGCGGCGTGCTGGGCAGCATGACAGCCACCATTCTGGTTCTGGGCGGCATCTACGTTTTCTTTGGCCAGGCTTATGCCGCGACCCTTGGGATGAGCTATGAGCTTCTGCTGGGAGCACTCGGACTTACCGTTGCCACCAATGGTCTTTTGGAAGCCGTGATTTGCGCGATCGCTGCCACCGCGGTATGCTATCCTCTGCGCAAATACAGCACCTCTGCTCTGACCGAATCAACATAATCCACCGTGTGAAAAACAAGGCCCTGGGCGGAAAACACCGCCCGGGGCCTGCTGTACGGTACCGCCGCCATGCTCTGGATGGACTTGCTTCGCGGCTTGCCGCGGAATTGCACGTCTCCCAAACCTCGGCCGCCGGTACAATGGCAAATCTGATGATGCAGAACTGCGTGAGTCCGTTTATTGTAGGCAAGCATCAGCTGCTCGACGGTCTGCGCCCCATTTCCAAAAAAACGCAAAAATCCAAAGCTTTTTCCGATCAAAACAGGGATGTCCCCTGTTCTTGATAAATCTATGTATTGCGCTGCATCCAGGCATTGGAGCAGCAGCAAGGAGGAACTATGAAAACAAACAAAAGAACCCTGTTTCTGGCACAATTCTCTATGCTGTTGGCAATCCAGATCGTCGTATGCTTTACGCCGCTGGGTTCCATCCCGATCGGCCCCCTGGTTGCCACTCTGGCAGGTGTACCGGTCATTATTACCGCCATTATGCTTGGCACAAAAGCCGGTGCGCTGATGGGCTTTTTTACCGGCCTGTTCCGATTTCTGGTTGCGACTTTCGCACCCACATCCCCTGTTGCGTTCGTGTTCACGCCCTTCTACAGCATCGGCGACGCGAAAGGCAATTTCTGGAGCCTTGTTATCAGCTTTGTGCCCCGCATTCTGATCGGCGTGGTTGCCGGCGTTGTGTTCCAGGCGCTCAAAAAAGCGCTGAAGGGCAGGAAAAGCGCGAAGGTGATCCCTTATGCAGTCAGCGGAATTCTGGGCAGCCTGACCAACACGGTTCTGGTTCTGAGCGGAATATACGTCTTCTTTGGCCAGGCTTATGCCGCGACCCTTGGAATGAGCTATGAGCTTCTGCTGGGAGCGCTCAGCGTCACTGTTGCCACCAATGGAATTTTAGAAGCCGTCGTCTGCGCGATTGCCGCCTCCGCAGTATGCTATCCCCTGCGCAGATACAGCACCGCCGCCCTGGCCGAATCAACATAATTGATGATAAAAAAACAGCCCCGGGCGCAGAATCGCACGGGGCTTCTTTACAATCAAAAAGTCCACCGGCAATGCCGGTGGACTTTTTCATCAACGCTCAGGACTGATGGAAGGTCAGGCAGCTGGTCTCCCCTTTTTCAGAAGCGCCGCTGCCGCTGATGCAAATGCTGCTGGCCGCGCAGCTTCCGCCCGCGTTATAAGAACAGTTTGTAGCGGTACAGTCGACGGGCATGGACTCATTTGGAATCGAGCCGACCATTGAATTGGAAAACGCTCTATCCTGCTGGGAAACGTAAGAAGAACAGCAGGTCTGCTCGCTGTTGAAGGCCATCGCTCCCGACACTCTGATATTGGGCAGGCAGCAAAAATTAGCGGAGTTATTAGCACAGGAATTTACGTGACACTCCAGTTTCGTCATGACGCAACACCTCATTTTGAATTGATGCTGCTAGTATTCGCACGAACAGATTCCTTATGCGTTTCAGGCCGCCGAAAAAGTCGCTCAATCGTTTTCTTTGATCAAAAAACGGTTTTCCGTCACACTGAAAATCCCGCTGTCTGTCAGGCGGATTTCGGGAATCACGCACAACGACAAAAATGAAAGATTTTGAAACGGATCCAGAGTTTCCGGCACTCCCATGCTCCGGCAAAGCTTTCCCATTTCGTACTGAGCCGACGCGACATCCAGATCGGCCTGCTCTGTAAACAGGCCCGCCACCGGCAGCGGCAGCACCTGCTGCACTTTGCCGCCGGAGCACACCGCATACCCGCCCTGGCAGGCGCGCAGCGCATCGATGGCGCAGAGAATGTCCGCATCGTTATCGCCGATTACAATCAGATTGTGAGAATCGTGAGCGATCGTAGAGGCGATCGCTCCGTTTTTCAGGCCAAAGCCCTTCACGACGCCTACCCCAAGCTGACCGGAATCGCTGTGGCGCTGTACCACCGCGGCTTTGAGTAGATCGCCCTGCGGCTGGAACACACCGTTTTCCCCGGGCAGCTCCAGATATTCCAGGCGGGTGAGAATCTCGCCGGGCACCAGCGTGATCACCGGGAAGTCCTTCTGTGCGGGCAGAGCCAGCTGCCCTGCCGAAATGGCGGGAACATGCACACTGTGCGTCAGCTCCGGCTCCGCCATAGGCTGGGGAGTACCGGTGATTTTCTCCGACGCGGGAACACCGTCCTTATAGACCTGAACGATCCGGAATTCCTCCAGATCATCCAAAACCACCAAATCGGCGCGATAGCCTGCGGCGACCGCGCCCAGATCGCGCAGACCGTAGAAACGGGCCGGCTGAATGGTCGCGCAGCAAATCGCCGTGACCGGGTCGAGCCCCAGGCGGATGGATTTGCGGATGTTATGGTCAATATGACCCTGGCGCTTGACATCATCCAGATGCAGATCATCGGTGCAGAACGCGAAGCGGTCAAACGGCAGGCCGTCTTTTAACGCACCGGACACGATCGCTTCCAGATTCCGCGCGGCGGAACCTTCCCGAATCTGCACCAGAAATCCGGACTGCACTCGCTCCAGCGCTTCCTCATAGGTGGCGCATTCGTGGTCGGTCTGAACCCCGGCCAGACGGTAGGCCTGCAGCTCATTCCCCCGAACCGACGGCGCGTGGCCGTCGATCACGCCGTGCCGCATCAGCTCGATTTTCTCGAGCAGGTCTGCTTTTCCGCTCAGCACGCCGGGGCAGTCCATCACTTCGCCAAGACCGAGCACGCGGGGGTTACGGCACAGGCGTTCCATCTGAGCGGCGGCGTACACAGCGCCGTTATGCTCCAGACTGTTGATGGGAACGCAGGAGGGCAGCATCAAATACACGTTGACGGGGACATCCTCGCTCGCGCGAAGCATGTATTCCATTCCCCGCTCCCCCGCAACGTTGACGATTTCGTGCGGGTCGGCGATCACGGTGGTGGTACCATGCGGCAGTATCTGCCGCGAAAACAGGCCGGGCGAGGTCATAGAGGATTCGATATGTACATGGGCGTCGATCAAACCCGGGCACACATAGCGCCCGGCAAGGTTCACCTCACGCTTCGCCGCGCTCGTCCTTCCACAGCAACTCTTTCCCTACACGACGCTCTTCCGATCTCTACGCCGACGATCATGCCCTCCTGAATCGCCACATCCGCGATTCGCACACGCTTGGAAAACACATCCACCACGTTTGCGTTTTTCAGCACCAGTTCCGGCAGCTCTTTTCCCAAAGCATACGAAATCCATTCTTTCTTCCATTTCATCACAGCCTGCCCCCTTTCCGTTCGCCTGCATTCGTTTTTCATTTGTAAAAGTTTAAAATTTTCCTTCCCCTGCCATTGGCAGAGGAAGGAGTTTTATTTTGTGAGATTCCATTTTCTTTTGCCCATGATAGCACAGACAAACAACTTTGACAAGCTGATTTTCCCAAAAAACGGGAGAGAAAGAAAGGAGATTACTCGGACATCAGGCTGCAGACCTGATTGGAGAACGCTACAGGGTCTTCGATGCTGATGCCCTCGATCAGCAGGGCCTGCGTATACAGAAGCTGAGCGTATTCCTTGAGCTTGTCCTGATTCGTTTCATACAGCTTCTGCAAAACAGCGAACACCGGGTGGGTGGGGTTCAGCTCGAGCACGCGCTGGGCCTGCACACGCTCGGCGTTCGGCATAGCGTTGAGCACCTTTTCCATCTCGAGGGAGATAGCCCCCTCGCTGGAGAGGCAGACCGGGTGGGATTTGAGACGCTGAGAAACGATGACGGATTTTACCTTGCCGTCAAGCGCATTCTGCAGGAATTCCAGCAGCTCTTTGTACTCTTCCTTCTGTTGCTCGGCAGCCTTCTTTTCCTCTTCGGTTTCAAGGCCCAGATCGTCGGAGGAGACGTTCTTGAACTCGTGCCCGTCGTAGGCATTCAGGATGCGCAGCGCAAATTCATCCACCTGATCGGTCAGATACAGCATCTCAAGGCCTTTTTCGCGCAGAAGCTCCGTCTGCGGCAGCTGCTCAATGCGCGCAACGCTCTCGCCGCTGATGAAATAAATGTCCTTCTGGTCTTCCTTCATCCGGCCGACATATTCCTTTAAAGTAACCGGCTTTTTCTCGCTAGACGAGTAGAACAGAAGCAGATCCTGCAATAAATCCTTATGCTGGCCATAATCGGAATACACGCAGTATTTCAGCTGCAGGCCGAAGCTCGCAAAGAACTTTTCATAATCCTCGCGGCTGTTGTTCAGCATCGCTTCCAGCTCGGACTTGATCTTCTTTTCAAGCCGGCTTTCGATCAGCTTGAGCTGACGGTCGTGCTGCAGCATTTCGCGGGATATATTCAATGACAAGTCCTGAGAATCGACGAGACCGCGCACAAAGCTGAAATAATCCGGCAGCAGGTCGGCGCACTTCTCCATGATCATCACGCCGTTGGAATACAGCTGGAGCCCTTTCTCGAACTCCTTGGTATAGTAATCGTAGGGAGCCTTGGCCGGGATGAACAGAAGCGCGTTATAGGTAGCGGTTCCCTCCGCGCTGGTATGAATGATGCGCAGGGGCGCTTCATAATCGTAGAATTTATCGCGGTAGAACTGCTCGTATTCTTCCTTTGTGATTTCGTTCTTGTTCTTGCGCCACAGCGGAACCATGCTGTTCAGGGTTTCGTCCTCACGGTAGGTTTCCGTCTCGTTTTCGGCGCCTTCTTTCTGGCGGTGCTTTTCCACCTCCATATGGATGGGGTAACGGATGTAATCGGAATATTTTTTTACAATGGAGCGAATCCGGTACTGCTCCAGAAACTCATCGACGTTTTCTTCTTCGGTGGTGGGTTTGAGCTCCAGGACAATCTTTGTGCCGTGACCCTCTTTCTCGCAGGCTTCAACGGTATAGCCCTCAACGCCCTTCGACTGCCAGCGCCAGGCCTCTTCGCTGCCATAGGCGCGGCTGTATACGGTCACGCAGTCGCTGACCATGAACGCGGAATAAAAGCCCACGCCGAACTGGCCGATAATCTCTACGTCATCCTTCTGCTCCATCTGCTGCTTAAAATTCAGCGAGCCGCTCTTTGCAATGACGCCCAGGTTATTTTCCAGCTCATCCTTCGTCATGCCGCAGCCGTTATCCTCAATGGTAAGGGTACGCGCCTCTTTGTCCGGCGTGATGCGGATGTAAAAATCGTCGCGGTTCAGGCCCGTGTCGCCGTCCTGCAGGGTTCTGTAATACAGCTTATCAATCGCATCGCTGGAGTTGGACAAAAGCTCGCGCAAAAAAATTTCGCGGTGCGTATAAATGGAATGAATCATCAATTCCAGCAATCGTTTTGATTCCGCTTTAAATTGCTTCATAACGATTTTCCTTTCCGTACAAAAAAATAAATTTAGCACTCTGATAGCCAAAGTGCTAAATTTATAGTAATACAAAAACGGACAAAAAACAAGTCCAAAATGTAAATTTTACCTCTCGCGCGGGGGCGGCGAATCGTCGTGGTCTACCGTGATGATCGGCTCACACTGCGGCTCCTGCGATTTGATCTTCTCGCTCAGATATTCCGTCAGCCGCTCGTCGCTCCAGGAAAAGCGGTAGGGCACGACGATGTCGAAAATCACACGGGAGTCTTCGGGCTTCCACACCGCTTGAAAATCGTGCATTGTGATTTCATCTGAAACGGCCCGCAGACTTTCTTCCACATAGATTTTCAGCCGGTTGGCCCGCTCATCGCCCGTTACCACCGGGTCGAGATGAATCACCAGGTGAATGTTGCTGTCGGTGAGAAAATCGCGCTCGATCCGGTCAATGATCTCGTGGCTTTCCACAATATTGCGGTCGGCGCACATTTCGCAGTGAACCGAGGCAAAGCAGCGATCCGGCCCATAGTTGTGAATGTTCAGATCGTGCAGGCCGATGATGCCGGGGTAAGACAGAATCCTGCGGTAAATGTCGTCGACCATCTCTTTGCTGGGAGCAAGGCCGAGCAGGGGATTCGCTGTTTCGATCACCAGGCGGAAGCCGGCGACCAGAATGAATACCGCAACACCAAGGCCAAGCCAGCCGTCGAGCTGCCAGCCGGTAAAATACGAAATCATAAGGCCGATCAGAACCGCGCCGGTGGAAAGCGCGTCGTTGCGGCTGTCCTGCGAACTGGCAAGCAGCGCGGTGGAATCGATGGTACGGCTGATCTTGCGGTAAAACAGGCCCTGCCAGACCTTGAGCAGCACCGACGCGATGAGTGCAATCAGCAGCGCCGTGCCGAATTCGGTGGGACGCGGGTCCAGGATTTTGCCGACGGACGTCTGCGCAAGCTGAAAGCCCACCATCACGACCAGAAAGGAAACCACCATGCCAGCAATGTATTCGATCCGCGCATGACCGTAGGGATGCTCGGCATCCGCAGGCTTTGCGGAAAGGTGGAACCCGAACAGGGTCACCAGAGAAGAAGCGGAATCCGTCAGGTTGTTGAACGCATCCGCCATAATCGCGATACTGTGAAATACAAGCCCCGTAAGCAGCTTAATGAAAAACAGCACCAGGTTGGTCGCAACCCCGACCCATCCGGCCAGCTTGCCATACCGTTCCCGCAACTGGGATTGATTTCCGTTTTCCGGATCGCGGAGAAACAGACGGATCAGCAGCTTTGTCATCAAAAGGCCCCTTTCCTTTGTGCTTTAAGAAATTGACTTTACAATAGTATGAGCAGTATCTTCCCCCGCCTGCGGCGGGGGAAGATACTGACAACATTTTATATTCCTGAGAACAGGCTGTTCCCCTTGGAGTCGATCGCCACCACCAGCGGCAGATCGCACAGCTCCAGCCGCTTGACGGATTCACAGCCCAGATCATCGAACGCCACCACCTGCAGCGACTGCACACACTGGGCGGCCAGCGCTCCGGCACCGCCGATGGCGCACAGATAAAGCGCCCCGTTGCGGCGGATGGCATCGACTACCTCCTCGGAACGGTTCCCTTTGCCGACCATCGCGGCAAGACCCATGTCGAGCAGGCGCGGCGCAAACGGGTCCATCCGGCCCGAGGTGGTCGGCCCACAGGAGCCGATCGCCATACCCTCCGGCGTGGGGGTGGGGCCGGCATAGTAAATCACAGCGCCCTCCATCGAAAACGGCAGAGGTTTACCCTCCTCCATCAGCGCAAAAATCCGCTTGTGCGCGGCGTCACGCGCCGTATATACCGTGCCGGAAAGCAAAACCTGATCCCCGGCTTTCAATTTCTTCGCCTGTTCCTTGAAGTCCTTTGTATTCAGCCTGATTTTTTCCAAAACAACTCTCTCCTTCTCTATGATGACCCATTCCCGTTACAATAAGTTTTACTGATAGATCTCTTTTTCCTCCGCACGAGGCGTGGGAGAAGACAACCGTTTTATTCAAGTAAACGCATCTGTCTGCGAAAGCACATTCTACGCCAAAGATACGGCAATTATTTTCTGATTTTTTGCGAATACGCCGAATTTGCGAAAGTGGTTTGTTTCCGAAATAAAATGCGGTATAATGACTGTATAAAGCCGCGAATCCGGCGGCACCTTCACATGCAGGCATTCTGCATCATTTCACACAACAGAAAGGACTGCAAGCATGGCAACACCAGAAAAACTGATTGTTTTTGATTTGGACGGCACTCTCCACCGCACCGACGCTTTCGCCGTGAAAATTCACCAGATCGTGCAGGGAGAAATGAAATACCCTGTGCAGACACCGGATGAAATTCGGAGCACGTTCGGTATGCCCTCAAAGGAATATATGCCCCTCCTTCTGCCCGGCTCTGACGAAGAGGCGCAAAAACGCTATGGCAGGCGGGTAGTCGAGCTGGAAGATGAATATCTGCATCTGGCCGAAGCTTACGACGGCAGCGCAGAGATGCTCGAGCAGCTCCGCGGGGACGGATGGGTAACGGCGGTGTGCTCGAATTCTTCCGTGCGGTATATCAGCGCTGTGCTGAAAGCCATTCACCTGGATGAGCTGATTGACGAAATTCAGCCGCTGGAAGCGAATTCGCGCGGAAAGGACGAAAGCCTTGCCTGTCTGTTGGAACGTGTGCAGCCCCAAAAGGCGCTGATGGTAGGCGACACCATCTTTGATCTGGACGCCGCCCGCAAAAACGACCTTCCGTTCATCGGCTGTCTGTATGGCTTTCGGCCCACAGAAATGGCCACGGCCGACCGAAAGGTAGCCGTTGTGTCCGAAATCCCGGCCGCTGCGCAGGAGCTGCTGTTTTCCTGAGCCCCCGGCCATCGCGGTTCTGATATCTGAATACCTGATACTATACAAAGGGGAGCCGAAAACGGCTCCCTTCTTTTGTGCTGCCGGGAACACTCCGCGCGGCAACTAAAGCATATTCTTTTTGCGCAGGAAATATGCAGCGACCACCATGCAGACCATCGCCATCGCAACCGGGAACCAGAATTCCGGGATCGGCAGATCGTCGACGTTCATGCCGTACATACTCGAAATAACAGTCGGGATGGAAATAATCAGTGTGATGGAAGCCAGCACCTTCATCACGATGTTCAGGTTGTTCGAAATGATCGAGGCAAACGCATCCATGGTGCCCGACAGAATGTTCAGGTGGATGTTCGACATTTCAATGGCCTGCTTGACCTCAATCAGCACATCCTCGAGCAGATCCTGATCCTCTTCGTAAAGGCGCACGGCGCGGCCGCGCATGATCTTTTCGATCGTGATCTCATTCGCTTTGAGCGAAGAAGAAAAGTAAACCAGCGATTTCTGGATGCTCAGCAAATGGAACAGCTCCGAATTCTTCATCGATTTGCGAAGCTCCGCTTCCACCTGCATGCTGATCTTATCGATCTGCTTCAAATACTGCAGATACCGGGTAGCGACCCGCAGCATGATATTCAAAATAAAACGAGTTTTCAGATTCGTCTGGACGCCCTTGACAACGCCCTCCGTAAACTCATTGAGAAGCGGGTTTTCCCGTGTCACCACCGTGATAACGCTCTTCTCCGTCATAATAATACCGAGCGGCATGGTGGTGTACACCAGCCCATCCTCGGTTTTTTCCACACTGGGAATATCGATGATAATCAGGGTATTGCCGTCTTCCGAATCGATATGCGAGGATTCCTCTTCATCGGTCGCAGCCCGGAAGAAATCCGGCTCGATGGAAAAATCACGGATCAGACCGTTGATTTCTTCATCCTTCGGTGCAATACAATGAATCCAGCAGCCCGGCTCGTATTCCGGAATCAGCTGAATCTTGCCGTCAATGGTTTTATAATAGGACAGCATTGGCACTCAACTCCTTACCGCGCGCAAATGCTCCCCTGCATCCATAAGCAAAGGCCGCACCGCACGTTACTTTTTCGTATGGGATAATCGCCCAAAGGGTCCGCTTTCACGATGCCGCCTCCTTTGTGAATGGAATTTTTTATTTGACCCAAAAGTAATTATAGCACAAAAAACCGAGATTGCAAGAGAAATCGGGTCTTTTCGGACAGTCTTGCCCTCAATTCCGTTAATTCGGCCTTTTTAAAGCTTTTTTGCCCGAATTTCATTAAATTTAGGGCAAAAATAACGAATTAAAGATTTGTGGTAAAGCTGTACCCGTGCCGTTCAAAACCCAGGGATTCATAAAAATGGTGCGCCCGCCCGCGTTTTACATTACTGGAAAGCGCTACTTTATAACACCCGGCCTCTTTGCCGCACTCGAGCGCAAAGCGGATCATCTGCTCCCCGATGCCCTGCCCGCGGCAGTCCTCCCGCACAACCACATCTTCGATCACGCCGGCAAAATCGCCGCTCAGGCTCTGCAGGATGGCGAGAGAAAAGGTGCCCACAACACAGTCGCTGTCCAGCGCGACAAACACCTTGTAATAGGGATATTTTTCGATTTCTTCCAGAATGCGCTCCGTCTGCTCCATCGGGATAGGCTCCTCGTTATGGAAATCCGGCTGGTAATAGAGTTCCCGGATCGCCTGTAAATCATCACGCTGCACCTGCCGGATTGTTACTTTTCTCATGGACTCCGCCTCCTGTTTTCTCACAATATTTTCTACGGTACCGGGTTTCTATTTCCTTTCTCCCGCCAAAGGAGCCGGAAAGAAACAGCCGCTTTTCCAATGATCTATATGAATCTTTTTGTGGTTTTACCCCACGAAAAACAGGACAGAGATGTTCACCCTGTCCTGTCAGATCATTGTTTTGAGAAACGGATTACCGGTTGAAGATAGACATGATATCCGTAAAGGTGTCGTCCTCATCGAGTCCGGTCGTCTTCTCTACACGCCCCTGCTGCGGACGGGCCGAGCTGCCGGGAGCGGAAACGCCGGTTTTTGCTGCCGCAGGGCTGACAGACTGCGCGGGTGTGCCGTCGTGCGTGGCAAAGCCGGTAGCAATCACCGTTACGCTCATTTCGTCCTCCATGGACTCGTCGAACGCGGTACCCCATATGATATTGGCCTCTTCGTGGGCCTGCTCCTGAATCATGCTGGCTGCTGTTTCAATTTCGTCCAGTCCGATGTCGGGAGAAGATGTAATGTTGATGATAACGCCCTTCGCGCCGCTGATGGAGGTTTCGAGAAGCGGGCTGGAGATTGCCATGCTGGCAGCCAGCTGAGCCTTCTCTTTTCCGGAGGAACGTCCTACGCCCATATGCGCGTAGCCGGCGTCCTTCATGACAGCACAGATATCCGCGAAATCCAGGTTGACAAGACCGGGCAGCTTAATCAGGTCCGAAATACTCTGTACGCCCTGACGCAGAACGTCGTCCGCGATGGTAAACGCATTGAGCAGGGTAATCCGCTGCTCGCTGACCAGCTTGAGGCGCTCATTCGGAATCACAACAAGAGAATCAACATGCTCGCGCAGTGCGGAAATTCCGTTTTCTGCCTGCTCCATGCGGCGTTTTCCCTCAAAGCTGAAGGGCTTTGTCACAATGCCGATGGTCAGGATGCCCATGTCCCGCGCAATCTCCGCAACGATCGGAGCTGCGCCTGTGCCCGTGCCGCCGCCCATACCGGCAGTGATAAACACCATGTCGCTTCCGCGCAGAACAGCCGCAATCGCCTCGCGGCTCTCTTCCCCGGACTTCTGCCCGATTTCAGGCTTGGAACCGGCGCCCTTTCCGTGGGTAATTTTATCGCCGATCTGGATCTTCTGCATTGCCTTGGAACGGAACAGGGCCTGCTTGTCCGTATTGACCGTGATAAACTCAACACCCTGTACCCCCGAGACCACCATGCGATCAACCGCGTTGCCGCCGCCGCCGCCAACACCAATCACTTTTATCTGCACGATGTTATCTTCATTATCGATTTCAAAAGGCATCTGCTGCATCCTCCTGTCGTTTTATATAAAAAAAGAATTATAATCACATTGAAAAGCAAAAACAGCCCATTTATTCAGGCAGAAATACGATCTTTATTCCACTTCCAATTTGCTATCTTATATAATTTAACACCTTTCCGGCAAAATTTCAATAACTTGTCCCCTGTATTCACAGAAAATTAAGGGGTTTTTTCCTTGGAGCAGAACGATCTGTCAGAAAATCAGGCTCCGGAAGAAACCGATGACGATGAAGCCTGAGAGTTCGAGGCCGCCTGGGCCGGCGCACTGGAGAGCACCCCGTTGGGATCGAAGTAAGCGCGATCATCTTCTTTTGCGCTGCTCAGGTTCAGAACGCCTTTTTCGTCTTTACCAATATTATCCTCTCCCTCGTCGTTTTTGCCAGTCAATATTTCTTTCCCAAACCGTATTTTATAATCCAGATCGGCCGAGGAACCCAAATTCATCGTGACTCTGTCGTCGTACACCATCAGAATCCGGTAAGGGTCGCTGATGTCGATTTTGGTGATAGAAGCAAGCGAATGGGTTTTGATGAGTGACGCAAGCTGTTCATACAGCGTCTTGGAAGAGTCATCCTTATAAACAGCCTGCTTGCCCGGCGCTGCGGACGACAGGGCCAGTCCAACAATCATGGTTGTATTCTCGGGGGGCTGCTTTGTCTGCTCCAGCACCTTGCCCGAAGCGTTTAAAAGAACATAGCTCCCGTTCGTTTCCACTGCCCCGGCCACCTGCGCGGCCTCCACCTGAATCGAGATTTCGGCCGGGAGCCTGCGGGACACCTTCACACTCCCGATATAGGGAAGCTTCTGACCAATGGAGGTTTCCGCCTGCTTTGTTTTCGCCAGAAACAGATTCTCGCCCTTTTGAATGCCGCATGCGGAAATGATCTGCTCCTGGGAATAGCGGGAGGTGCCCGTTACCTGTATGGAATGGATCTGAAACAGCACGGTCAGCGAAAGCGTCACGGCCGCCCCCAGCACTACCAGGAACAAAAGAACATAGAATATTCGAAGCCTTCTCTTTCGTTTTTTGTGCCGTACCCGCGGGGCGCCGCTGCTTTCGGCATGGCGCGCCCGTTCCGTCTCCGGCCGGGTATCCGGTTTTCTGCGTCTTTTCTGATCCATTGTTTGAAACCTCCGGAAACCGGGGGCTTTGATAACCCCGCTTTAATCAATCCTTTGAATCGAGGCGCCCACTGCGGCAAGGCTCAGCTCCATTTGCTCGTAGCCCCTGTCAATGTGCCGCAGACCTTCCACCTGCGTGATTCCCTCCGCCGCAAGGCCCGCGATCACAAGGGCGGCCCCTCCCCGCAGATCGGGGGATTCGACCGATGCGCCCGAAAGCCTCGGCACTCCCTGCACCACGGCCACACGGCCTTCCACCTTTATGTTCGCGCCCAAACGCAAAAGTTCGCCGACATGCTTATACCGGCTCTCAAAAATATTTTCTACAAATACACTTGTTCCGTTCGCCAGAGCGGTCATCGCCATCACGGGGGCCTGCGCGTCGGTGGGGAATCCCGGGTACGGCATGGTGCGCACGCTTTTGACGGGTTGAAGCCGCTGGGGCGCCGTGATCTTGAGTTGGTCTTCACAGAACATCAGCCCGCAGCCGCTTTCTTCAAAGACCGGGATCATCGGCTCCAGATGACGGGGGTCGATCCGGCTGATCAGCAGGGCGCTGCCCGTGGCGGCTGCCGCCGCCATATAGGTTGCCGCTGCGATGCGGTCTGGAATCACGCTGTGCTCGCAGCCGGAAAGCTTTGCCACACCTTCAATCACAATCGTGCTCTCCCCCGCGCCGCGGATTTTGGCGCCGCACGCATTGAGGAAGTTTGCCAGATCACAAATCTCGGGCTCGCGCGCCGCGTTGGTAATAACAGTGGTTCCCTTGGCGCATACCGCGGCGATCATCACGTTCTCTGTAGCGCCAACACTGGGGAAGGAAAATCCGATCTTCGCCCCTTTCAGTCCGTCGGGAGCGCTGCAGTCCAGACACCCGTGATCCTCCTCGATTTCCACTCCCATTCGGCGGAGCGCCGCCAAATGCAGATCAATCGGGCGCGGCCCGAGTTCACAGCCGCCGGGGAACGAAAGCTTGGCGCGTCCGGTTCGGGCTACAATGGCCCCTAAAAACACTATGGAGGACCGCATCTCTCTCATCAGATAATCCGGAATATCGCTGTGGCTGATTCCTGAGGAATCAATCGTCACGTCTCCGCCGCTGCGGATGACCCGGCACCCCAGATATCGGAGTATCTTCGCACAGGTTTCCACATCTGACAAAACAGGGCAGTTATGTAACACTGTCTCTGTGTTACAGAGCATGGACGCCGCCAAAATGGGCAGAGTGCTGTTTTTTGCTCCATGGACAAGAATCTCCCCCTGTAACCTCTTGTGTCCTTCTATCAAAAATTTTGCCACATCAAACACCCTTTCTTGCCTATTGTGCTTTGCTATATTATGCAAAAGCAAGTCGGGTGTGTGACAGGGGACAATTATGTCGTTTGCACAGTTTCGAGCATAATTTTATAAATTCTTTCGTTGGCATCCAAAATTGCCATTTTTTTTGCGTTTCTTCCCAGCTCCTGTACGCCGCCGGCAGACGAAAACGCCTGTTCGACCATGCGCAGAAGCGCTTCGGAAGATAGGTCTTTTTCCTCTAAAAGCATCGCCGCCTTGCGGCGAACCAGCGCCATGGCATTGTGATACTGATGATTTTCCGCCACATTCGGCGAGGGAATCAGAATAGACGCTTTGCCCTCGGCCTGCAGCTCGCTGAGCGTAATGGCTCCGGCCCGGCAGATGACAAGATCCGCCGCCGCCATGCAGTCCGGCATATTGCGTATGTATTCCTTCAGCTGAATGTTTTTCGCGGCCTTGGAATTCAGACCTTTTTCTCGCAGAAGCTCCGGCAGCCACCCGCCGTGCTGCCCATAACCGTGAATGTGCTGGTATTTTTGATTTTTCGCGCTGGAGAGCAAAAGCTCCACCACCGCCTCATTGATGCTTCTTGCGCCAAGGCTGCCGCCAAACGACAGGATCACGGGACGTTCGTCCAATCCAAGCGCACGGCGGGCGCGTTCGCGGTCTGCCCGCAGAATCTCCTGCCGCACCGGGTTGCCGGTGACCGTACACTGCGCGCCGGAGGCCATGTACTGCTGCGCGTCCTCCACCGCCAGCATCACGCGGTCCACCTTGCCGGAAAGAACCTTGTTCGTCACGCCCGGGTATGCGTTCTGCTCATGGATCAGGGCCGGAATCCCCAATTTTACCGCCTCGCGGATGACCGGGCCGCTGACATAGCCGCCCGTGCCGATGCACAGGTCGGGCTCGAATTCGCGCAGAATCCGCTTGGATTCTGCGGTGGAGGTCACGATGCGCACCAGCGTTTTCACGTTGCGGGCCATCGCCTTCACCGTCAGCTTGCGCTGAAAGCCGGAGATGGTAATGCTCTGGAACGGAAAGCCCGCTTCCGGCACCAGACGTTCCTCCATCCCGCCTTTGGCGCCCACATATAAAATCTGGGCATCCGGCTGCTGCTCACGCAGATAGCCGGCAATGGCAAGAGCGGGATTGATATGTCCGGCGGTTCCGCCGCCGGCAAATAAAACCTTCATTGTGGAAAAGCCCCCTAAGTTTTCTCGATCGCCGACGTTCGTGAAATAGACAGCACCACGCCCATCTGCGCCAAAAGCAGCACCAGCGACGTACCCCCATAGCTGAAAAACGGCAGGCTGATGCCGGTATTGGGGATCGTATTGGTGATAACCGCGATATTCAGAACCACCTGCAGGCCAACCTGCAGCGTAAGGCCGATGCCGAGCAGCATGCCGAACTTATCCTTCGCCTTCAGCGAAATCGTCACCCCGCGCCAAACCAGCAGCGCAAACAGGATCACAATAATGAGCGCGCCAATAAACCCCAGCTCCTCACAGACGATGGCAAAGATAAAATCGTTCTGCGGCTCGGGCAAATACAGGTATTTCTGGCGCGACTGCCCAAGCCCGAGACCCAAAAGGCCCCCGGAGCCGATGGCATACAGCGACTGGCGCGTCTGCCAGGTATCTGCCAGCAGATTTTTTTCTGTGGTAAACGGATCCAGCCACGCGACAACGCGGTCGTTGGCGTAGCTGAATTCCGACGTAAACAAGACAAGGTAAGCGATTCCGGCCAGGGCGACGCCGAAGGCCGCGCCGAACCAGCGCAGCGGCACGCCGCCGATAAACAGCATCATTCCCGCCAGAGCGATGATGATGACCGCGGCGGACACATGCGGCTCACGAATGAGCAGCAGCACCGTAACGGCCAGCAGAAGCACATACGGAAGCACGCCGTAGCGTGCCGTATCCATGCGCTTGAAGTTGATCGAAATCAGATGTGCAAAGCACAGCGTCATGGCGAACTTGGCGATTTCAGACGGCTGAAAGCCAAACAGTCCCAGGTTGATCCAGCGGTGCACCCCCTTGACGGCGGGCAGAAACAGCACGATCACCAGAAACGCATAGCTCACCAGCAGCAGTGGAATCGCAAACCGATGTAAATGATGATAGTCAAAGTACGAGATCAGCAGCATCAGAATCACTCCCAGTATGGCAAACGCCACCTGGCGGATAATGAAGTAGTAGCTGTTTCCATAATTATAATAGGCGTAGGCGTAACTGGCGGAAAACAGCATCACAAGGCCGATCACGACCAGCACCAGCACCAGGAATAAAAACGGCATATCCAGACCGGAGCGTACAGAAAACACCCGGAATTTCTTTCTGACCCGTTTGGTTAAGGGCGTCATTTTTGCGGCCGCCGGCTGCTTCTGCTCCGGCACATTTCTTCCCGCGTACGGTTTTCTCGGCTGACGCGGCTGCGGTACCGGATTTCTTCTGCTTTCTCCGGACATCGACACCCCTCCTTTTTCACGAAATACATCTTAGCACATCTGCACGCCGCAATCTGTCAAAGCGTGCCGATGAACTGAACGCCATCCATCCTGACGTTGGCGCTCACAGTCCCTTGAGCACGCTGTACAGGGCCAGAGCCCCGCCGGCGAGCGTTACCAGAGAGAACACCAAGCAGATTTTGATTTCGCTCCACCCGCACATTTCAAAATGATGATGGATCGGACTCATTTTAAACAAGCGCTTGCCATGCGTCGCCTTAAAATAGCTGACCTGCAGCACCACGGAAAGAATCTCGCAAAGATAAACGATCCCGATCGGGACAAGAAGAATCGGCAGGTTCAGGCCAAAACCGAGCACACAGATCATCCCGCCCAAAAACAGGGAGCCGGTATCGCCCATAAAAACCTTCGCCGGGTTAAAGTTCCAGAGCAAAAAGCCGAGGCAGCCGCCCGCGAGCGCACCCGCGACAATACCAAGGCCGTTCAGGGCCAGTACACCGGAAATCACCAGAAAAGACAGAGCGGCGAAAAAAGTGACCGAAGCGTTCAGTCCGTCGATTCCGTCCGTAAAATTGACCGCGTTGACAACGCCGACGATCACCAGCAGCGCCAGCACCCAGTACAGCATGCCGAGATTGATGCTGCCGACAAAGGGGATCAGCGTGGAGGAACCGGCGCCGGAAAGATACAGCGCCGCAAGGTATGCACCGGCCGCCAGAAACTGCAGTACGAGCTTCTGCCGCGCGGTAAGGCCGAGATTGCGCTTCTTTACCACCTTGATATAGTCGTCAAAAAAGCCGATCGCGCCGAACGCCAGGGCCATCCCAAGCCCGCCGTAAACGCGCGTTCTCATATTCAGCGGCTCCAAAAGCGATTTGTCCGCGTTTCCATTAAAATAATAGACGGGGATAAAAATCGCGATCGCCGCCGTGATTCCCAGAATAAACATGATACCGCCCATTGTGGGAGTGCCCTGCTTTTTTTTATGCCACTTCGGACCATCCTCCAGGATTGTCTGCCCGAAATGGACCCGGCGCAAAAATGGGATCAACCATTTGCCCGATATTCCGGTAATGAGAAATGCCGTACCTGCCGCTGCTCCTATTTCAAACCCTGCCATCTGCTGTTCCACCTTTTGTATGTTCTCTTATTTTCTCCCGTTCGTCAGCCTAAATTCCGGCTCCGCTGCGGAATTTCATTGAGCGCATCCGTTACCCGCGCAAACGGAATCCCGCAGCGGATCGCCGCGAGCGCCGCCACAAGGGCCGGGCGGATTCCCTGCTCTTCGTCGAGCGCAACGCGCCCCACGATCCCGCCGCTCTCCAGCTCAAACACGATCCCATATCCGTTTGGACGGATATTCCGGACGAAAACGTCCGCTTCGGGGCTGTGTACGGAATAGCTGACCCGCTGTGCCCCCGGTACCACCGGGAGCGCCGTTTCATATTCTACCGCGTGATAGCGGAAAGGGCAAGAGATACTTTCCGTCATTCTTCCCGAATTTTCCAGAAGCATGTATTCCAGGCCCTCGGCTCGATTTGGCATGCAGCCGGGCGGCACCAGAAGGAAGTCCGCCTCCGGCAGCTCCGCCGGATCACACGCCACCCGGTAGCCGCAGCTTTCCAGCAGATATTGCAGGAGCCTCGCCGCTTCCGGGTTTTCAATCGCCAACAGCCGGGCCGGATATCTCTTTTGCTCAGACTGCCACTGTTTCATATGCTTCCTCCGCAAAGCGCCGTCTGTAAAAAAACGCCGCCTTTCCAAAAAGCTCATTTTGTGTCTTTCCCCGCTTTACACGGGGGAAGACACAGTTGTTTGAAAGTGTTCAGGCAAGATTGGAATTACTGCACCTGGTCAAATTCGACGAACCCGACGTTGACCACCGTGCCGGGAGATACCTTTGTTCCCGCGGCGATGCTCTGGGAATGCGACTGCGCTTTCCCGCCTGTCAGTGCCGCGCCGGAAACCGTGATATTGATTCCCGCTTCGGCTGCGGCGCTGTTGGCCTGCGTCAGCGTCATGCCCATCAGGTTCGGCACCGTCACCTGACGGCTCTCGCTCTCAGCATCCGTCATCAGCACCACCGTACCGTTCTGCGGAATACTCTTCCCGGATTCGGGTATCTGCTTGAGTACGGTATCGCCGCTGCCGTACACCTTCTGCTTCAGGCTCAGCTTCTGCAGCGCCGCTTTGGCCACATCGAGCTTCTTGCCGGTCACATCCGGTGTGGCTACATCGAGTTTTTCCATTTCCGCGTCGGTATATTTTCTCTCAACACCCAGATAGGGCAGAATTTCTTCCATCATCTTGCCGAATACGGGGCCGGCTACCGCGCCGCCGTAGTAGCTGTCTCCGGCCGGCTCATCGAAGAACACCAGCAGTGCGATCTGCGGGTCGTCCGCCGGAGCAAAGCCGCAGTAAGAAGCGATGTATTCCATCTTTTTCTTGCCGCCCGCGATGTACTCCGCCACCTTTTCAGACGTACCTGTCTTACCGGCCACACGGTAGCCGGGCAGGTAACCGTTTTTCGCGGTACCTGTGGTGGCGTTCATCTGCAGAATCTTGCTCATGCGGCGGGATACATCCTCTGAAATGACCTGACGCTTGACCTTGGTATCCACGGACTGGACGATGTTGCCGTCGCTGTCGAGCACCTGGCTGACCAGATGGGGCTGCACCAGATACCCGCCGTTTGCGACCGCGGCTGCCGCGGTGACCATCTGAATCGGAGTAATACTGAAGTTCTGGCCGAACGATTCCGTCGCAAGCTCAACGGGGTTCAACTGGCTGGCGGTATAATAAAGGCTCCCTGCCTCGCCGGGCAGATCGATCCCTGTTTTTTCGGTCAGGCCGAACGCCGCGAAGTATTTAAAGAAGCGCTCTGCACCCAGCATTTCGCCCACTTTGATAAATACCGGGTTGCAGGAGTTCATCAGGCCCTGCACAAAGGTCTCGCTGCCATGCCCACCGGACTTCCAGCAATGGATGGTGGTGCCGGAAACAACCGCCGCGCCGTTGCAGAAGAACTGCGTGTTTTCGTTGACGACGCCCTCTTCCATGCCCGCGGAACCGACTACCATTTTAAAAACGGAGCCGGGGTAGTAGGTATCACTGACCGCTTTGTTTCTCCACTGGGCCTGCTGGGCGACTACTTTTGCGTCGGATTTGGCCTTTTTAATTTTTTTACCCTCTTCGGTGGTGTCGTCGCCGTCCGGCATATTGGCCACACGCGCCGCCTCAGTGGGGTCTGAAATAATCAGCGGGAAGTTGGGGTCAAAATCCCCCTTGACCGCAAGGCCGAGAATCGCGCCGGTTTTCACGTCCATTGCGATGGCCGTCGCGCGGTTCTTTACCTTGTTATTCACGACGCCTTCTTCCAGATATTTTTCGAGGAAATGCTGTACGATTTCATCGATGGTGAGCACCAGACTGTAACCGTCCTGCGCCTCTACCTTCTGTTCATATTGGAAGGGCATATCGGTGCCGATGGCGTTCTTCGCGGTAACCAGCCGCCCGGCGGTGCCGGTGAGCTGCTTGTCATAGTACGCCTCCAGGCCGGAAAGACCCTGGTTGTCAGTGCCGGTAAAGCCCAGCAGGGTCGCCGCAAAGCTGCCGAACGGATAATATCGTTTATAATCCTCAATCAGCCGGATGCCGTTGCCGATTTTTTTCTCTTCTTTAAATTTCAGGATTTCATCCTTTACTTCGGTCTCCACTTTACGCTTTAAGACATCATAGTAGCTTTTTTTCTTCGTATGCTCCAGAATTTCGTTTTTGTCCATGCCGAGAATTTGGGACAGGCCCTCGGCAATCGTTTCCCGCTGCTCATCGGTTGTGAGATAGGCGGGTTCCAGCACAACGGTCCATACCGTTGCGCTCTGTGCCAGCGGGCGCATGTTGCGGTCGTAAATTGCCCCGCGCATAGCCGGAATAGTCGTATCCTTCATCTGCTGCTCCACCGCGCGCTCCTGAAGGCTCTCGCCCTCCACCAGCTGCAGCTTGACCAAACTGAATATAATTGCCCCGAACCCCACTACCATAAATATGGCCAGCAGAAACAGCGTTCTGCGCCACATCCGGATGGTTGTTCCTTTTGCCATAACACATTCCCCCGCACTTTCCGGCTTGCCAGCTTCTTCGATAAGGTTCTTACAAAAACGAGAGTTAAGATTATCTCTCAACTCTCGGCTTTCCGTCCCCGGCCCATACAGTACCGGTATTCATACTTATTTGTGAGCCGCCATAATTATGACAGCAGGTTTTGCAGCGAATTCCACGCGGAAGTCCACCAGTTACCCGCAGCGTTTGGATCGAGAACCTGACCCTTGTCGCCAGGCGACAGTTTGATGCACTCTACCTGAGCGTATGTAATCTTGCTCATTCCCAGTTGATCCTTGGCGTACACCTCGGCCGCCTGCAGGGTCATGCGGGAATCGGATTTCACTTTCAGCTGCGTATGTAGGCTTTTCTGCTCTTCCATCTGCTTGGTAGCGGCGTTCAGCTGCTCCGTCAGCTCTGTCAGCTGAACCTGGCCGTACACCAGGGTACCCAGGATGGAAACCATCAAAGCCATAAAACAGAAGGTAGCCACCAGCCCTAAAGATTTTCGCTTCGGACGTCGATTTTCCTCGAGCTGCTGCGAAGGAAGCTCGATAACATTGCTTGGCTTTCTGGGCAGCTCTTTCTGCTGCGGCTCAAACAAAGAAAAATCGTATGCCGTGTTCTGCTTGCTCATTGACCGGTGCCACTCCTTCCTGATTGCCGTGATTCTTTTTCATTATAATTTAATCTAATTTCGTGCACACCCTCAGCCTGGAGCTGCGGCTGCGCGGATTTTCTTTCAGTTCTTCCTCCGACGGGGAAAGCCCTCTTTTATAGAGAAGCTCTGCCTTCGGCGTTCGGCCGCACACACATACCGGAAAATCCGGCGGGCAGATGCAGCCCTGGCACCATTCGGCCATTCTTTTTTTCACGATCCGGTCTTCCAGCGAATGGAAGGTGATCACCGCAAGGCGGCCGCCGGGCTTTAAAAGCGAGAACGCGGCATTGAGCCCCTCCGAAAGGCGGTCAAGCTCGCCGTTGACCTGAATCCGCAGTGCCTGAAAGGTTTTGCGGGCCGGGTGCCCCGGTTCCCTGCGGACAGCGGCCGGAACCGACTGCCGGACAACCTCTGCAAGCTGCAGCGTCGTGGTAATTGGGTTTTCTTCTCTGGCGGCTACAATGCCCTTGGCAATGCGGACCGCGCTTTTTTCTTCGCCGTACTGGCTCAGAATTCTGGCCAGCTCCTGCCATGTCAGCGTGTTCACCAGATCGGCTGCGCTTGTCCCCTGCTGGCTCATGCGCATATCGAGCGGCGCGTCCTGATGATAGGAAAAGCCGCGCTCTGCCGTATCGAGCTGATGGGAGGATACGCCGATGTCCATCAGCACCCCGTCGACCCCGGTAATCCCGCACTCTTCGGCCAGCGAAGCCATCTGAGAAAAGTTGCCCCGCCGCACCAGCACACTGGGGTAATCCTTCAGACGTTTTTTTACGGCCTCGATCGCGTCCGGATCTTGATCAATTGCCAAAAGCGTTCCCGCAGCGCCAAGACGCTTTGCGATTGCTTCGGAATGACCGCCGCCGCCCGCGGTGCCGTCGATATAGATTCCATCCGGCTTGATGTTCAGGGAATCGATCGTCTCCTGAAACAGCACCGGGATGTGTTCAAAGCTCACAGACCGTCACCCACCTTTATCACGAAAATCGGAACGTTCTCCTCTCAGAGCGGCAGGTATCTCCCGCTTTGAGGTTCTTATAATTCCAGGATATCCATCGCTTCCGCGATGCTCTCCTCCGTCAGGCCGGAATTGAATTCTGCCCAGCGGGCCGCGTCCCAAATTTCCGCACGGCTTGAAGCGCCGATCACTGCTACATCCTTCTGAATCTGAGCGTAATCCCGCAGCTGCTGCGGAATCAGCACTCGACCCTGCTTGTCCGGCTCAACCTCAGCCGCGCCGGAAAAGAAAAAGCGCTGAAGCCCTCTGGCTTTGGAAATCGGCATCTGCCGGATTTTCTCCTGCAGACGTTCCCATTCCACGCCCGAAAGCACAAAAAGGCATCCATCCAGGCCCTTGGTGATATAAAACCGTTCTCCCAAATCCTCACGGAATTTGGCGGGAACGATCACTCGGCCCTTCGGATCGATATTATGTTGGTATTCTCCAATCAACATAACAGCTTGTCCGGGGAGCAGCGGCAAACCACTTTGCTCTACTTCCCTCCACCTTTCACCACTTTTGTTTAAATTATACTGGATCGAAGCGGAAAAAGCAATCTTTTTTTTCGGCCTCTTGACAAAAGGAATCAAGCAATTTCGGGCAAAATCCAGTAATTCCTCAGTTAAATGGCAAAAAATTCCTTTTATTATTTCAATAATTTACCAATAATAAAATTATGAATTATTACTAAAAAAACACACAGAAGCCTGATCGTTGGCTTCTGTGTGTTTTTTCACTTTGATTATTCTAAAAGCTTCTCCCGCAGGCCCCGCAGAATTACTTTTTCTCTGCGGGAAACCTGCACCTGGGTCATCCCCAGGGCCTGTGCTGTTTGCGCCTGCGTCTGACTTTTAAAGTACCGGTATACAATAATACTGCGGTCTCTCGGCTCCAGCTCACCGACCACCTGCTGCAAAGACAGCAGCTCCGAAATCCGCTCATCGGGCGCCTCCACCGGCACATCGATCTGCCCGCCGCCCTCATCCTCCGCCGCGGTGAGCGAAAGAGGCTGCTGACCGGCATTCACCGCCTGCGCCGCTTCGGTGATTTCGACCCCGAGCTCCGCCGCAAGCTCCCCGATGGTGGGGGTCCTGCCGTGTATCCTGTTAAACTCTGCCGTGGCCCTCGTCGCTTTCAGCGAAAGCTCCTTGAGCGAGCGCCCCACCTTGATGCTGCCGCCGTCCCGGAACAGACGGCGCATTTCACCGAGGATGACCGGCACCGCGTAGGTGGAAAAACGCAGCCCGCGCTCCTCCTCAAAATGATCGACCGCCTTGACCAGCCCCATACATCCCGCCTGGAACAGATCTTCATACTCCACGCCGCGCGCCTTAAAGCGTTTGGCACACGCGTGCACCAGACCGATGTTCTCACTGATCATGCGGTCCCGGTCAATCATTGGAAGCCCGCCTGCGGGCCAGCTTCTTCTTGAGCGTGACGGTAGTGCCCTTCTGCACGCGGGACGTCACAAGGACGTCATCCATAAAGCTTTCCATCACCGCAAAGCCCAGTCCGGCACGCTCTTCCCCGCCGGTGGTAAACAGCGGCTCTCTGGCCTTCTGCACATCCTCGATGCCGCAGCCCTTGTCGCGGATACGGATTTGCACCCCGCCGTCCTCATACAGCCTGGCGGTTATGTAAATCATGCCCAGCGTATCGCGGTACGCATGGACAATGCAGTTTGTCACCGCCTCCGACACGGCCGTTTTAATATCGGAAATCTCGTCGATGGTCGGGTCCATCTGCGCTACAAACGCCGACACGACCGCCCGCGCAAAGCTCTCGTTTGCAGAACAGCTGAGAAAAGACACGTTCATTTCATTCATCGGTTTCACGGTATACCACTCCTTTTTCAAATTTCACCAGCTTGTCCAGCCCTGCCATGGAAACCACTTTTTCCACCTTCGGCGGCAGATTCGCAATGGTGACGGAACCCCCCAGCACCTGCATCAGCCGATAACGGCCCATGATCAGCCCCACGCCCGAGCTGTCCATAAACTGCACCCTGGAAAAATCCAGAATCAGCTCTTTGGGCTTCGTTTTCCCGGCCGTTTCGTCAATGGCCTCACGAATCCCCCGGGCGTTATGATGGTCGATTTCGCCGCTGAGCAGAGCTGTCAGCGTGCCTTCCTTTAAAATCAGCCTGACATCATTCATTGTTCTTCCTCCCGGATTTTACCCGCATCTGTTTTCTTCCTTTATTTTTTCCAGAAATTTCCGATTATACATACCTTTGCAAAAAATTCGACAAAATCGGAGTAAATTCCGAAAAATCCGTCGGGAAACAGCCTGTCCCATTCCCGGAAAAACGCTGCGGGAAATAAAAAAACCTCTACCCATTAGGATAGAGGTTTTTTGGTAAAATTTTACTCGAATTATGCGGATGGAGCCATTCCTTTTAAAATTTCGATGGCAATCGGGCGAATTTCGGCCGCAAGGTACAATGAGCCGCACACGATGATTGCGCCGTCGCTCCCCGCGTGGGCAAGGGCCAGCTCCACCGCCTGCCGGGGCGACTGCGCCGCCTTGGCCGAAACTCCCATTTCCCGCCAGAGAGCGGCAAAATCCTCTGCCTGCATGGCGCGGGGATTATCGGGAGTGAGGGTGTAGACCTGATCGAGCAGGCCGTTTAGATAGCCGATCGAGGCATGACTATCCTTATCGGCGAGCATGCCCATAATGGCCGTGATCCTCTTGCCGGAAAGATACTGCCGCAACGCCGCCGCCAGCGCCTGTACCCCGTTCGGGTTATGCGCGCCGTCCAGCAGGAAGATCGGATTTTTGGAGAGCAGCTCCAGACGCGCCGGGAAGGATACCTGCGCAAAGCCCTCGGCTACCGCCTGCAAAGGAAGCTTGAAGCCCTTTCTGCGCAGAACGTCCAGCGCGGCCAGAACGGTGGCGGCGTTGAGCACCTGATGCTCGCCGATCAGCGGCATGTGCATCGGGGCGCCGCGATAGACAAAGCGGGTGCCGAGCAGATCGCTTTCCACCTGCTCCATCTCTTCCGGCTCCGCAACGCAGAAGCTGTTGTTCCGCTGCTGCGCCGCCTCGCGCATCACCTGCATGGCGCCGTAGTCCTGCCGCGAGAACACAACGGTATCGCCGCCCTCTTTGATGATGCCGGCCTTTTCAAACGCGATTTTCTCCACCGTATCGCCGAGGATTCCGGTATGATCGAGCGAGATGGACATGATGACCGACACAAGCGGGGTTTTGATGATATTGGTCGCGTCGAAGCGGCCGCCGAGGCCGACCTCCAGCACCACCACATCGCATTTGCTGCGAGCGAACCACTCCATCGCCAAAGCGGTGATGAATTCAAATTCCGTGAGGGCGTCGCCGTCCTGCTCCATCTCCTGAATGAGCGGCAGCAGTTCCTCAGTCAGCGCGGCCAGCTCCTCCTTCGGGATCATCTGCCCGCAGATCTGCATGCGCTCGCGGAACTCCAGAATATAGGGGGAAATATACAGGCCCGTTTTGTAGCCCGCCGCAGTCAGCACGGAAGAGAGCAGCGCGCAGGTGGAGCCCTTGCCGTTGGTGCCGGCTACATGTACAAACTTCAGCCGGTCCTGCGGATTGCCCATTTTGTCGAGCAGCTTTATAATGCGTTCGAGACCCGGCTTAATGCCAAACTTTGCCTGAGAAGAGATTTGTTCCAGCGCTTCTTGATATGTCATGATCGCATCCCCTTTTCCGACCATCCGTTTTGGGGCCTTGCCAGATCAATAAAGAACAACGGGTTTTCGAGATAAAACTGTGCCGAACAAAGAAGCAGCGCAGGAATACATTCCGCATTCCGAGCATTTTGATGCCGGGCAGTGCAATTTCAGCCGAAACAGAGAAGTCTCTTCATTTTTCAAACGAGGCCTGAATAAAATCGTCAGCCGCCAAAAATGGCGGCGACGCTCGGATGAACCGGGTTACTTATTATTTGCTGAGATTTTGAATTGCCAAACGGATACCGGCGGCTTTTTCCGCCAGCTTCTCTGCGTTTTTACGCACACCGTCCACCACATTGTCGGGCGCTTTGGAGAGGAAGGTTTCGTTTTTGAGCTTCGCCTCGGCGGAATCCAACTGCTTTTGGATGGATTCCAGCTCTTTTTCGAGCCGGGCCAGCTCGGCCTTCTTATCCACCAGCTCGTCGGTGGGGATATACAGCGTCGCGGCATCGGCAACGATCGTCACAGCGTCCGGCAGGTTCCAGGAATCCGCGATCTCTACCTGGCTTGCGTATGCAAGGCGGGAGATCACGTCGACATTCGCGCGGAACGTATCTGCGGCCGTGCCTGTTACGGCGACAGAAAGATGCGCCTTGCGCGACGGCGGCACGTTCATTTCGGCACGGCGATTGCGCACGGCACGGATGGCATCCATCACGCGACGCATTTCAACGCGGTCCTGCTCAAAGCTGAGCGCCGCGTCGTATTCCGGCCATTGGGAGACCATGATGGAATCGCCCTCATGCGGCAGCGACTGCCAGATTTCTTCCGTAATAAACGGCATGAACGGATGCAGGAGCTTCAGCGTATTGGACATGACCCACACCAGCACCTGCCGGGCGCTCTGCGCGGTCTGCTCGTCCTCACCCTGCATGCGGATTTTGGCGATCTCGATATACCAGTCGCAGAAATCATCCCACAAAAAGTCATAGAGCTTCTGCACGGCGATGCCGAGCTCGAATTTCTCAAGATTCTCGGTGATCTCCTTTGCCACCTCGTGGAAGGTGCCGATGATCCAGCGGTCGGCCTGTGTGAGGTGCTCCGGCAGGCGGTTTTCCACCTCATGGCCTTCAATATTCATGCGGATAAAGCGGGCCGCGTTCCAGATTTTATTTGCAAAGTTGCGGCTGGCGCTGACCTTGTCGTCTGAAAAGCGCAGATCGTTGCCCGGGCTGTTGCCGGTCGCGAGCGTAAAGCGCAGCGCGTCCGCACCGAAGTCCGCGATGACCTCCAGCGGATCAATGCCGTTGCCGAGCGACTTGGACATTTTGCGTCCCTGCGCGTCGCGCACCAGACCGTGGATCAGTACGGTATCGAACGGCACCTGGCCGGTCTGCTCGATGGCAGAGAAGATCATGCGCGCCACCCAGAAGAAGATGATATCATAACCCGTTACCAGCGTGTTGGTCGGGTAGAAGTATTTCAGGTCCTCGGTGTTCTTCGGCCAGCCGAGTGTGGAGAACGGCCACAGCGCAGAAGAGAACCAGGTATCGAGCGTGTCGGGGTCCTGGTGCAGGTGATGGCTGCCGCATTTGGGGCAGGTATCGGGCTCTTCCTTCATAACGATCATTTCGCCGCAGTCCGCGCAGTACCACGCGGGAATGCGGTGACCCCACCACAGCTGGCGCGAAATGCACCAGTCGCGGATGTTTTCCATCCAATGATAATAGATTTTTTCAAAGCGCTCGGGAACGAATTTCACTTCGCCGTCCTTCACGCGGTCGATGGCGGGCTCAGCCAGCGGCTGCATCTTGACGAACCACTGCTTGGAAACGCGCGGCTCAACGATGGTGGAGCAGCGGTAGCAGGAGCCGACATTATGCTTGATCGGCTCTACCTTGAGCAGGTAGCCCTGCTCGTCCAGGTCTTTGACAATCTGTTTTCTCGCATCCAGACGGTCCATCCCCTGATATTTGCCGCCGTTTTCATTGATGATACCGGCCTCGTCCATCACATTGATGACGGGCAGATTGTGGCGCAGGCCGACCTCGAAGTCATTCGGGTCGTGGGCCGGTGTGATCTTCACCACGCCGGTTCCGAAATCCGGCTCTACATACGTATCCGCAACGATCGGGATCTCTTTGCCGACCAGCGGCAGAATCACGGTTTTGCCGATCAGGTGCCGGTAGCGCTCGTCGTCCGGATGCACCGCCACAGCGGTATCGCCCAGCATGGTTTCGGGACGGGTGGTCGCGAGGCGGATGTCACCGGAGCCGTCGCTGAGCGGGTAGCGCAGGTGCCAGAAGCTGCCGTCGTGTTCGCTGAAGTCCACCTCCGCGTCGGAAATGGAGGTGCGGCAATGGGGGCACCAGTTGATAATGCGCTCGCCGCGGTAAATCAGGCCCTTTTCATACAGGCGCACGAATACCTCACGAACCGCTTCGGAGCAGCCCTCGTCGAGCGTAAAGCGCTCACGCTCCCAGTCGCAGGAACAGCCGAGCTTTTTGAGCTGGCCGATGATGGTTCCGCCGTATTTTTCTTTCCAGTCCCACGCGCGGCTCAAAAAGCCCTCGCGGCCGATTTCTTCCTTAGTGATGCCCTCTTTGCGCATGGCCTCTACGATCTTTGCCTCCGTCGCGATGGAGGCGTGGTCGGTACCCGGCAGCCACAGAGCCGAATAGCCCTGCATTCTGCGCCAGCGGATCAGAATATCCTGTAAGGTTTCGTCCAGCGCATGCCCCATGTGAAGCTGGCCGGTAATATTCGGCGGCGGAATGACAATGGTATACGGGTCCTTCTGCGGGTCCGCCTCCGCGTGAAAATAGCCGCCGGAAAGCCAGAACTGATAAATTCTGTCCTCTACCTCCTGCGGCTCATACGTCTTCGCAAGCTCCTTGCTCATTCTGTTTCCTCCTAAAAATCTATCCAAATCAAGCGGCGCTGCGGGGAGCGCCAGCCGGGCACAAAGCCCGGCCTTATTGGGTACAAATCACGCTGCGTTTACCGCCCGAAAAGCACAAAGCGCGGGGATTCCCACGCCCTGTTTTCCGCAATTTTCCGCACAAAGCGCGGCGATTCGCGGCTGTTCGCATCTGCCTCATATTATCCCATCGTACCGGGGCTTTGTCAATGATTAATTGGCTGGAACCGCACAGCCCGGGCCGCATAGCGCGGCATTGTCCACAATCACGGCAAGGCACAGGGAAAGCGGCACATCCTGCTGCCGCTCTACGTGAATTCCGTAGCCGTCGCCGTGGGCCGTCCAGCAGGGCGCGTGAGTCATGCGCACGTTGCCCCGGCCGTCCACCGCGTCGAAGCTGCGGGTGAGAAGATCGCCGCGAAGGCTCCAGTCCGTCTTACTCAGGCGCAGGCTGCCGCCCGATGACGCAAGGTTATACGTCACGCGCATGCGTTCTTTCTCCCCGATCTGCACGCTATACTTGCACAGACCGTGGATTCCCACGCAGCTGATTTTCGCTGCCTCGGCCCCGGCGGCATCGCGCAGGTACAGTTTGCCCCCGAACGAGCCCCACTCGCCTTCTACGGTATAAAGACAGGTACCGGCTGTGTCGAATACATTAAACAGAGTCGAACCCGCCTCGGTATGTCTGTTCAGATAATAGTCCATCCGGATGTCCCCTTCGATATTCCATCGATTCTCTTACCCTTATTTTCTGGTAAATTGGTAAGAATATTCCGTTTCCTTCATAACGACCGGTCCGCCCAGAATACGCTCCGCCGTGCGCTGCGTGACCGGCTCTGTACCGTTGTTTACTCCGTAGGGCGCTTTGACCACATATAAAAGGGCCGGCCGGTTCTGCGGATTTTGGGTAAAGAACGCGTCGATCCGTTTCGATGGCAGCTCTGAGCGCCAGAGCGACGGCGGCGCGGGCCTCTGCTGGCCGCACAGATAGCCGAACGGCAGCAGCTCGTTAAACATCACTTTTCCGTCACCCGAGGGCATGGCGTTTTGAATATCCTCCACCAGGCCGGTATAGCGGGCCGCCGCAGCCGGTGTGGTGTAAAGGCCCTTGGCCGGGCCGGTCGTCAGCTGCGTGCGCAGGTACACGATCGGTTCATCGCGGTAAACGGCCTGAGCGCGCATGACCGTGTTGCACAGCACCAAAAGCACCAGAGAGCTGGCAAACGCCGCCCAAAGAGTTTTCAGCATCCTGCGGCGCGCCGCGGGCGCCTCGCGCTCCGCCGTGTAAAAATCATATGCCGTTAAAACCAGCGCCAGCGAGGAAAGATTCAGGATGTACGACGCGCCCGTCATCCCGTTATTGCTGGCCGCATACACCGCCCAGCTGAGCACCAGCGACGGTACGTACAAAACCCAGATCACAATCCGGCTGCGGCGCTGCGGCCGGTACGCCGTGAGAACCAGCGGCCAGAGCCCTGCGCAGGCCTGAATATAATTGACCTTAGAGGTAAAGGTCAGATCGGATTCCGACTGGATCAGCACCATACCCACATTAATAATCAGGCTCAGCGGCATGCAGATCCAGATCATCACTTCCAGCACCGGTGAAAGGTCGAGGTCTGTTTTCATCTGACGCGACAAAACGATGAGTACCAACAGCGTGATTTCGAGCAGAGAAAGAATCGTGAGCAGCTGGTAATCCTGCAAAAATAGCGAGGTTTTGACGAGCAGGTTCTGGTACGGATGCTCCGGGTCCTGAAACAGATACCTCACATTATTGACGATTCCCCAAATCCCGCTTACCGCCAGCAGATACCCTGCTGCCAGAAGCAGAGTGACCGCCCCGCCGCAGAGCATCCCGAACAGCGGCGCGCGCGATTCGGGCTCGAGGCCGTTTTTCCGCACACGCGGGTGAATCCGGAACAGTGCCAGCAGAAAAATCGGCACCATCACAATGAAAAACGGGTAGGAAATACACGCAAACGCCAAAAGGGCTCCCGAAAGCGCCCCGATGCCAAAGGCCACCGGCACCGAAAAGGAATCCCCATAAAGAAAAAACAGAAGCATGGCGGCTGACGTTGTAAACAGATACCCCATACTATTATAGGAAAAATTATTGATCCCGAACGGGGTAAACGAAAAAAACAGGCCCGCGCAGATCAACGCCGGAAGCCTGCGCCGGAACAGACGGAACACCGCCCGGTATACCAGAAGAGCCACAACGGCATCCACGCAGATATACAGAATGCGCATGAACAGGAGGATTCCCGTCATATCCCCCACGGCCAGCCGGTACAGCCATAAAATCGGTGCAATCAGCAGGGCCCCGGTCTGATGAATATCCCAGGAATCCAGAAATGGGCGATCGCCCAACGAAAACCGGTAGGGCAGGGCCAGATAATACGTTTCGTCGGACCAATCGAATCCAAAAACGGAACGGACCAGAAACAAAACCGTCATCCCTGCGATGACAACATAGGGCAATATGTGAAGCAGCTTCGAACGAGATTGCAAAAGAGATTTCAGCATGGCCGACTCCCGTAAATGATGTCTGAACAGCGCCGATTCAAATCTACGATAAATATAGAATCGCGACCGGTATTTTTCCCCGCCGAAAGCGAGCAGAAATACCATGGCTTCCATTTTTCATTTGCAGATTTTAGCAGAACGCAAATCAGATCGTTATTGGGTTTATTGTATCACAATCGACCAGCATTTGCCAAGCACAGAAAGCGGTTTGCAGAGAAAAGAAACGCCGTTTTTATACCCGATTGACCATTGTGGACGAAAAAAAGACAATTTTCTTTTACTTGTAATATTTCATGTTATATAATAACCTCATATGGGCGGCATCATAGCCGTTCTGTGGCTATGATGGATCATCAGGCTGATGATTCAATGTTTTCCCTGAAATGGAAGGCCTTGCTTTCGATTCTGCTGTAAGATATGCTGCAACATGTATTGCGCCAGTGGTATATTGAAATGGAAAGATAAATTCAGGAACGTTAGTATCGGGAGGTTGATCGTTATGAGTGTTGCCGATGTCTCACTTTGCCTAAAAAAGCTATTGGAAGAGTATCATTTTAATGTGGAAACTTTGGCGAAATATCTTTCCCTCAGCGTTGAAAGTGTGTATCAGATTGCCCAAGGGAACATGCAAGTTCTTCCTGATGGTTTCATGGAAAGAACAAAAACTTTA
>OFDJ01000145.1_pt1 | contig 36406 bp, 30 predicted proteins | sample 1520901 | NCBI WGS metagenome assembly OFDJ01 (sample SAMEA2699035, study PRJEB24076) | metagenome | biome: Human gut stool | place: Spain | collected 2012-11-19 | reverse complement strand
TCGCCTATAATTTGCATTATCATACCTGTCATTCAATGCCGTGCCTAACACCACAAACGCTATACCCGTTGGATTTCGAGTTGCAGCAAGGCGGCAACGTAGTGAGTCCCCTGGAGCTTACCCATGTAAGTGACGGGGGTGAACGAGGAAGACAACGAAGATGCAGCTTGAAAGGTGGCGGGTATAAAATGGGCAGGATTAATACTAGCGAAGTGAAGATGAGATAAGTTAGGCTGTGACCGTTTGTCACGCGCGACGCTACTGATGATGGAACAATAAATACAACGTATGAAAAAACGTATTCCCACTCTTCTGGCCACCATGATTGCCAGCGCCCTCTATAGCCATCAGGGCCTGGCAGCCGATCTCGCCTCACAGTGTATGCTGGGCGTGCCGAGCTATGACCGTCCTCTGGTACAGGGCGAGACTAATGAGTTACCCGTCACCATCAATGCCGACAACGCAAAAGGGAATTATCCCGATGACGCGGTGTTTACCGGCAACGTGGATATCGCACAGGGTAACAGCCGCCTGCAGGCCGACGAAGTACAGCTTCATCAGAAGCAGGCTGAAGGCCAGCCGGAGCCAATACGTACCGTCGATGCGTTGGGCAATGTCCATTATGACGACAATCAGGTTATTCTGAAGGGGCCGAAGGGCTGGTCCAATCTGAATACCAAAGATACCAACGTCTGGGAAGGTGATTACCAGATGGTCGGCCGTCAGGGGCGCGGGAAAGCCGACCTGATGAAACAGCGTGGGGAAAACCGTTATACCATTCTGGAAAACGGTAGCTTTACCTCCTGTCTGCCAGGTTCAGATACCTGGAGCGTCGTCGGTAGCGAAGTTATCCACGACCGTGAAGAACAGGTCGCAGAGATCTGGAACGCCCGTTTTAAACTGGGTCCAGTTCCGGTCTTTTATAGTCCTTATTTACAGTTACCCGTCGGCGATAAGCGCCGTTCCGGTTTCCTGATCCCGAACGCAAAATATTCCACCAATAACTATTTTGAGTTCTACCTCCCGTATTACTGGAACATTGCGCCCAATATGGACGCCACCATCACGCCACATTATATGCACCGTCGTGGCGGGATCATGTGGGAGAACGAATTCCGCTACCTCACCCAGGCGGGTGCGGGCTTGATGGAGTTCGACTATCTGAATTCCGATAAAGTGTACGAGGACGAACATCCGAAGGATGACAATTCACGTCGCTGGCTGTTCTACTGGCAGCACGCCGGTGTACTGGACCAGGTGTGGCGTTTCAACGTCGACTACACCAAGGTCAGCGACACCAGCTACTTTAACGATTTCGATAATAAATACGGTTCCAGTACCGACGGCTACGCCACGCAGAAATTCAGCGTCGGCTACGCGGTACAAAACTTTGACGCTACGGTATCGACCAAGCAGTTCCAGGTTTTCGACGCACAAAACAGTAACAGCTACTCTGCGCAGCCGCAGTTAGACGTCAACTACTACCAAAACGACGTTGGTCCGTTTGATACCCGTATTTATGGCCAGGCGGTCCATTTCGTCAATACCAATGACAACATGCCGGAAGCAACGCGTGTTCACCTGGAACCAACGATCAATCTGCCGTTGTCGAATAACTGGGGCAGTATCAATACCGAAGCGAAGCTGCTGGCAACGCACTATCAGCAGACCAATCTGGATTGGTACAACAACAACCCGAGTAACGTTAACAAGCTCGACGAGTCAGCCAACCGCGTCATGCCGCAGTTTAAAGTTGACGGCAAAATGGTATTCGAGCGCGACATGCAAATGCTGGCACCGGGTTATACCCAGACGCTGGAGCCGCGCGCGCAGTACCTGTACGTCCCATATCGCGACCAAAGTCATATCTATAACTATGACTCATCCTTGCTGCAATCTGACTACAGCGGCCTCTTCCGTGACCGTACTTATGGCGGTCTGGACCGTATTGCTTCTGCCAACCAGGTGACGACCGGGGTCACATCTCGCGTTTATGATGACGCTGCCGTTGAACGTTTTAATATTTCTGTGGGTCAAATCTACTATTTCACCGAGTCTCGCACCGGCGACGACAACATTAAATGGGAGAATGACGACAAAACGGGTTCACTGGTATGGGCGGGCGACACCTACTGGCGTATCTCCGATCGCTGGGGCTTACGCAGTGGGATCCAGTACGACACGCGTCTGGATAGTATCGCCAACAGCAGCAGCAGTATCGAATACCGTCGCGATGAAAACCGGATGCTGCAGTTGAATTACCGTTACGCCAGCCCGGAATATATCCAGGCGACTCTACCGTCTTACTACTCTACGGCAGATCAGTATAAAAACGGGATTTCGCAGGTGGGCGCGGTGGCAAGCTTCCCAATTGCTGAGCGTTGGTCGATTGTTGGCGCTTACTACTTCGATACCAACGTGAACAAAGAAGCAGATTCAATGCTGGGCTTACAGTACAACTCCTGCTGTTACGCCATTCGCTTCGGCTACGAGCGTAAGCTGAACGGTTGGGATGACAAACAGCAACACGCGATTTATGACAACACGATCGGCTTTAATATCGAACTGCGCGGTCTGAGCTCCAACTACGGTCTCGGCACCAACCAAATGCTGCGTTCGAACATTTTGCCGTATCAAAGCTCTTTATGATCTGATTTATTGATACCCAATGGATTTCGAGCTGCATTGAGGCGGCAACTGAGAGAATCCCCAAGAGCTTACATAAGTAAGTGACTGGGGTGAGTGAAGGCAGCCAACAAAAATGCGGCTTGAAAGACGAAGGGTATACTACGTAATCCGCATTGCGGTTAATTAATAATGGAAAAAGTATGAAGAACTGGAAAACGCTGCTTCTCGGTATCGCCATGATCGCGAATACCAGTTTCGCTGCCCCACAGGTAGTCGATAAAGTTGCAGCCGTCGTCAATAACGGCGTCGTTCTGGAAAGCGACGTCGATGGCTTAATGCAGTCAGTAAAACTGAATGCAGGTCAGGCAGGTCAGCAATTACCGGATGACGCTACGCTGCGTCATCAGATCCTGGAGCGTTTGATCATGGATCAAATCCTCCTGCAAATGGGTCAGAAGATGGGGGTGAAAATCTCTGACGAGCAGTTGGATCAGGCTATTGCCAACATCGCCAAGCAGAACAACATGACGCTGGATCAGATGCGCAGCCGTCTGGCACAGGATGGCTTAAGCTATTCAACCTATCGTAGCCAGATCCGCAAAGAGATGACCATCTCCGAAGTGCGTAACAACGAAGTTCGCCGTCGCGTCACTATCCTGCCTCAGGAAGTGGATGCCCTGGCGCAGCAGGTAGGCAACCAAAACGATGCCAGCACCGAGCTGAACCTGAGCCACATTCTGATCCCATTACCGGAAAACCCAACGTCCGACCAGGTTAACGCGGCTGAAAGCCAGGCGCGCTCTGTTGTTGATGAAGCGCGTAACGGTAGTGATTTCGGCAAACTGGCTATTACTTATTCCGCTGACCAGCAGGCGCTGAAAGGCGGCCAGATGGGCTGGGGACGTATTCAGGAGCTGCCGGGTATCTTTGCCCAGGCGTTAAGCACTGCGAAAAAAGGCGATATCATTGGCCCAATTCGTTCCGGTGTCGGCTTCCACATCCTGAAAGTCAACGATATGCGTGGCCAAAGCCAGAGCATCTCCGTGACTGAAGTTCACGCTCGCCACATTCTGCTTAAGCCGTCGCCGATCATGACCGATCAGCAGGCGCGTCTGAAGCTGGAACAAATCGCGGCAGATATTAAGAGCGGTAAAACGACCTTCGCGGCAGCCGCTAAAGAGTTTTCTCAGGATCCAGGCTCTGCCAACCAGGGCGGCGATCTGGGCTGGGCTGCAGCAGATATTTTCGACCCTGCTTTCCGCGATGCGCTGACCAAACTTAACAAAGGCCAGATGAGCGCCCCGGTGCACTCCTCTTTCGGTTGGCATCTGATCGAACTGCTGGATACGCGTAACGTTGATAAAACTGACGCAGCGCAGAAAGACAGAGCTTACCGTATGCTGATGAACCGTAAATTCTCGGAAGAAGCAGCAACCTGGATGCAGGAACAGCGCGCCAGCGCTTACGTTAAAGTTCTGAGCAACTAATGACTCGTGCTCAACGCGTTGTTATCACTCCCGGCGAACCCGCCGGGATTGGCCCGGACCTGGTGGTTCAGCTCGCCCAGCGCGCGTGGCCTGTAGAACTCGTTGTCTGTGCGGATGCAGCACTCCTCAGTGACCGGGCAGCGATGCTCGGTTTACCGCTTTCACTCCTCCCCTACTCTCCAGATACCCCAGCCAGACCGCAATCAGCAGGTACATTGACGTTGCTCCCGGTTGCGCTGCGGGCACCTGCCGTCGCGGGTCAACTGGCGGTAGAAAATGGGCAGTACGTGGTGGATACGCTGGCTCGCGCCTGTGATGGCTGTCTGCACGGTGAGTTTGCGGCGCTGATTACCGGCCCGGTTCACAAGGGCGTTATCAATGACGCTGGCGTCCCGTTTACCGGACATACAGAGTTTTTTGAAGAGCGCTCACAGGCAAAGAAAGTTGTTATGATGCTGGCGACCGAAGAGCTGCGCGTTGCCCTGGCAACCACGCATTTGCCGCTCAGAGCCGTTGCCGACGCCATTACGCCCGCCCTGCTTCAGGAAGTGATCGGCATTTTGCATCATGATTTACGCACCAAATTCGGCATTGCCGATCCGCATATTCTGGTGTGCGGTCTAAACCCGCATGCTGGTGAAGGCGGACATATGGGAACGGAAGAGATAGACACCATCATTCCGGTACTCGATGAACTGCGTGCGCAGGGAATGAAATTAAACGGTCCGCTGCCCGCAGATACGCTGTTTCAGCCCAAATATCTCGACCACGCGGATGCCGTGCTGGCAATGTACCACGATCAGGGTCTCCCCGTGCTAAAATACCAGGGATTTGGTCGCGGTGTGAATATCACGCTGGGACTGCCCTTTATTCGCACATCCGTCGATCACGGCACCGCACTTGAACTCGCGGGTCGTGGGCAAGCAGATGTCGGCAGTTTTATTACGGCGCTTAATCTCGCCATCAAAATGATTGTTAATACCAATGAATAATCGAGTCCATCAGGGCCATTTAGCCCGTAAACGTTTCGGGCAGAACTTCCTCAACGATCAGTTTGTGATCGAAAGTATTGTCTCTGCTATCAACCCGCAGAAAGGTCAGGCTATGGTCGAAATCGGCCCAGGCCTGGCGGCATTGACCGAACCAGTAGGCGAACGTCTGGACAAGCTCACGGTCATTGAACTCGACCGCGATCTGGCAGCACGCCTACAGACACACCCGTTTTTAGGGCCTAAGCTGACGATTTATCAGCAAGATGCCATGACCATGAACTTCGGCGAACTGGCACAAACGATGGGGCAGCCGCTGCGCGTATTCGGCAACCTGCCGTATAACATCTCCACGCCGCTCATGTTCCATCTTTTTTCCTATACTGATGCCATTGCCGACATGCATTTCATGTTGCAAAAAGAGGTGGTGAATCGTCTGGTTGCAGGGCCAAACAGTAAAGCGTATGGTCGATTAAGCGTCATGGCGCAGTATTACTGCAATGTGATCCCGGTACTTGAAGTACCGCCTTCCGCATTTACGCCAGCGCCTAAAGTTGATTCAGCCGTTGTGCGTCTGGTCCCTCATACGACGATGCCGTACCCGGTTAAAGATGTTCGTGTGCTGAGCCGTATTACCACCGAAGCGTTTAATCAGCGCCGTAAAACGGTACGTAACAGTCTCGGCAACCTGTTTAGCGTTGAAGTACTGACAGAGCTGGGCATTGATCCGGCGATGCGAGCGGAAAATATCTCTGTCGCGCAATACTGCCGGATGGCTAACTATCTGTCAGAAAACGCGCCATCGAAGGAGAGTTAAACATGATCAATTCGCCCCGAGTGTGCATTCAGGTACAAAGCGTCTACATTGAGGCGCAATCCTCACCTGATGATGAACGTTACGTTTTTGCTTACACCGTAACTATCCGCAATTTGGGGCGAGCGCCTGTGCAGCTGTTGGGGCGTTATTGGTTGATCACTAATGGTCATGGCCGCGAAACCGAAGTTCAGGGTGAAGGCGTGGTTGGCGTCCAGCCCCACATCGAACCCGGCGAAGAGTACCAGTACACCAGCGGTGCGGTGATTGAAACACCGCTGGGCACCATGCAGGGTCATTACGAAATGATCGATGAACAAGGCATCGCCTTTACCATCGATATTCCCGTATTCCGACTCGCCGTTCCAACACTCATTCATTAAAACAATAACTATGGCGACATACCTTATTGGCGACGTTCACGGTTGTTACGATGAACTGGTAGCCTTGCTGCATCAGGTAGACTTTAATTCCGGAAAAGACACCCTATGGCTCACCGGCGATCTGGTCGCTCGTGGACCGGGCTCGCTGGACGTTTTGCGCTACGTGAAATCACTGGGCGACAGCGTGCGGTTAGTATTGGGTAATCACGATTTACACCTGCTGGCCGTATTTGCTGGTATCAGTCGTAATAAACCTAAAGACAGGGTCACATCGCTGCTCGAAGCACCGGATGCCGACGAATTACTTAACTGGCTCCGCCGTCAACCGCTGTTGCAGGTAGACGAAGAGAAGAAGCTGGTGATGGCGCATGCCGGTATCACCCCACAGTGGGACCTGCAGACGGCAAAAGACTGTGCTCGCGATGTTGAAGCCGTGTTGTCGAGCGACTCGTATCCCTTCTTCCTTGATGCGATGTACGGCGACATGCCCAATAACTGGACCCCGGAACTGACCGGGCTGGCACGCCTGCGTTTTATTACCAACGCCTTTACCCGCATGCGTTACTGCTTCCCTAACGGTCAGTTGGATATGTACAGCAAAGAGTCACCAGAAGACGCACCTGCCCCGCTGAAGCCCTGGTTTGCCATTCCTGGACCTGTCAGTGAAGCATACAGCATTGCATTCGGGCACTGGGCATCGCTGGAGGGTAAAGGCACGCCAGAAGGCATTTACGCGCTGGATACGGGGTGTTGCTGGGGAGGCGATCTCACCTGTCTGCGCTGGGAAGACAAACAGTACTTCGTGCAGCCGTCAAATCGCCATCTGAATCTGGATCCTGGCGAAGCGGTCAACGCCTGATAGTCGTTTGCCGGATGCGGTGCTCGCACCTTATCCGGCCTACATTAGCTGGATGATAAGGCGTTTCGCCGCCATCCGGCACTTACAGTATTAACGACGTTCCAGAATCTCGAAGCAGTAGCTGTGAGAGTTTTGCGCGTCGGCATCGTGGAATTCACTGAACACCGATTCCCAGTCATCCGGTTCGTAGTCCGGGAAATGCGTATCCCCTTCCACTTCCGCATCAATGTGCGTCAGATACAGTTTCTGTGCTTTTGGCAGGAACTGCTCATACACACGCCCACCGCCAATTACCATAATTTCAGGTTCATCGCCGCAGGCCGCAATTGCTTCATCCACAGACTTCACCCACTGCACGCGATCGTCGGTGCCAGGCTTACTGCTGATGACGATATTTTTACGCCCAGGTAACGGTCGCCCGATGGATTCCCAGGTGTGGCGTCCCATGACAACCGGCTTGTTTAAGGTATTACGTTTAAACCAGGCGAGATCGGCAGGCAGGTTCCACGGCATGGCGTTCTCCATACCGATGACGCGATCTACCGCTAACGCCGCAATCAGACTGATCATTGAATATTTCCCGGATACAAAAAAATTGTCGCCACTATACGGAAAGCGCAATCTTTCGTCGACTGGCGGAAAGAGGATGAACAGGAAAATTTTCCGTTCTGCTGGCGAACCGACCTATTTAAGGTGGTACGCCAGCATTACAGTAGTTCAAAAACAGCCAATTAGCAGTAAAGTTTGCAGAACATCACATTTTTTACCCTATGCTGACGGTTTCACTTCCGGCTCATCGGCGACGTCGCCCGTATGCTTACCTTCATCCGTGCCTTGCCAGCCATGGCGTTGAATTAACGATAAGTGCTGACGATCTTCCGCAATAATTTCACTCAGCATTGCGCTGGTGCGTTTATAAACGGCCGCGCGGGAAGTCGCGTCATTTTCCCCTTTCACCATCTCCTCTACCATCATGGTATTGAATCGGCGGAATACGTCAGCCCGCTCACGTGCCTCATAGCGCCCTAGCCCGAGACCTTCCAGCGCCAGACGTCCGGTCTTCAGTGCACCTTCAAAGGTTTCACGTTCCGGCATATCCACGCCCGCCTGGCGCAGGCGGATGTAATGATCCACGTCGCGCGCACGAGCAATAATTTGCAGATGCGGGAAATGCTCTTTCACCATTTCGGTTAATTGCAGGCTGGTTTGCGGATCGTCAATGGCATTAATAATAACTTCAGCTTTCGCCGCCCCGGCAGACTCCAGCAGATCCATCCGGGTCGCGTCGCCATAGAAAACCTTCATCCCGAATTTACGCAGCGTTTCGATATGGTCCGGGTCATGATCAAGAACCACCATTTTGACCCCGCTCGACAACAGCAAACGACCGGTTATCTGGCCAAATCGCCCAAACCCGGCGATGATCACCCGCGGTTGCTCCTCATCGATTTCATCGGCTTCACGCTCTTCCTCAGTCGCCGATTTTTCCAGACGCGTCAAAATCACCAGCAAAATCGGTGTAGCCGCCATCGACAACGCCACCGCCAGCGTCAGCGATTTCGCCCAATCAGGATCGAGCACATTTGCCATTTGCGCCGCGCCAAACACCACAAAGGCAAACTCACTGCCCTGCCCTAATAATACGGCAAACCAGCGGCGCTGCTTGTTCGGCACCTGCAACGGTTTCGCTATCAACCACAGCATGACGGTTTTGATAACCAGGAAACCGACCAGTAGAATGATAATGCGCAAGGGATTATCAATCAGCGTACCAAAGTCGATAGACATCCCTACACCGATGAAGAACAGCCCCAGCAGCAGTCCTTTAAACGGCTCAATGTCGCTTTCCAACGCGTGGCGATACTCAGAGCTTGCCAGCAGCACCCCGGCCAGGAATGCCCCCATCGCCATCGACAATCCAACCTCTTCCAACAGCAGACCGAAGCCAAACACGAGGAACAGCGCAACGGCACTGAACACTTCCCGCAGGCCCGAACGGGCGACAAAACGCAAGGCAGGACGTGTGACATAACGACCTAACAGCACCACCAGCACCAGTGCGCCCGCTACCTTAAGGGCAGACAATGCAAACGCCCCAAGCGTTGTTGATGCGCCACTCGCTGCCAGTAACGGAATCATCGCAACCAGTGGAATGGCCGCGATATCCTGGAACAGCAGCACGGCAAACACGCTGCGGCCCATTTGCGACACCATCAGGTTGCGTTCATTCATCGCCTGCATAGCGATAGCCGTAGAGGAAAGCGCCAGCGTCATGCCGATCAGCTCCGCTACCTGCCAGCGCAGGCCGAGGAACATACAGAACACACCAATCAGGCCTCCGCAGACCACCATTTGCAATGCACCACCACCGAACACCGATGCTCGCAGTTTCCACAAACGTTGCGGATCCAGCTCCAGACCAATGACAAACAGCATCAGCACCACACCGATCTCCGCAAAATGCAGGATGGATTCAGCGTCCGTCACCAGCCTCAGGCCCCATGGGCCGATAATGCACCCGGCGATGAGATACCCCAGTACCGACCCGAGTCCCAGCCGTACGGCGATGGGGACAATCAGTGCCGCCGATCCGAGATAAATCAGCGCCTGTATCAGCGTATGGCTATCCATGGTGTGCCTCCTGCCATTCCATCAGACGCTGTTTGTAGTGACGCGCCTGCGCTTGCAGGGTTTCATCATCACAGATAAACGTACAGTGCATCGCAAACGGCGGTAGCCATTTGAGGCCACAATAAAGTGCCGTCGCCTGTAAGGGTTGAGAAAGCACATCAAATCCGGGATGGGAGCCAATATCGAAGTGGTTTTCACCGCCGCCGGTCGTCACCGCCCACAGCAGATGTTTACCGTGCAGCGCAGTACCGCCATGACCATACGCCCAGCCGTGCGAAAGGACTTTATCCATCCACAGCTTGAGTAATGGAGGTATGCTGTACCACTGCATCGGATGCTGCCAGATGATCAAATCAGCGCGTGCCAGCGCATCCTGTTCAGCGGCAATATCGATATTGAAGTCGGGGTAGAGCTGGTAGAGCGAGCGGATCTCCACGCCCTCCAGCGTCCTTGCCTGTTCAAGCATCCGCTTATTCGCATGCGAATGCTGCGGATAGGGATGCGCATAAATGATGAGGATCATGATTAGCCTGTTTCACTGCATTATTGTAATAACAGTGAGTTTAGTCACTTAATCCACAGGCTAACAGTCAATATTATTGAGTGGCTGAATGGAGAAAACTGAACTAGTTATCCAGTTCACTCATATCTTTAACCTGATCGCGGTTAATCTGTTCCGTCTTACCCGTTTGCGCATTTTTATACGACACCAGGCCAGTATCATCATCGACTTGCGGTTTGCCGTCAGTGACGATTGTTTTGCCATCGGTGGTTTTAACCGCCTGGTTTGAGGAACAACCGGCCACGGTAAACAGTGCTGCTGCGGTAAAAATTGAGGTGATCAGGATATGTTTTTGCATGGTGTTCTCCCTGCTTTTCAGTTGTTTTCAGTGATATACCCAGTTAACTGTAGGCTAACTGACTGAGTTGCAGGGAAAATACAGAACACTCCTAATAACTCGCCCTGGTCACGGGCTTACTGCGAATCGTCATTTGACTGGTTTGCGCCAGCGTCAGACCTCGCGTTTCCGGGGCGAAAGCGATGGACACCAGCAGGCCAATCAGCGAAATTCCTGCGCCCATCAGCATGACATTGCTGATCCCGTATTTGGTAATGAACACCGGCAGCGCCCAGGTTGAAACAATGGTGCCGATGCGGCTTAAGGACATAATCACCCCGACGGCAGATGCGCGAATGTCGGTAGGGAACAGTTCATTTGGGTACAGCCACTGAAGATTTCCCGGTCCCCCCGAGAAAAAGGCGTACACGGCAAACGCCAGCACCACCAGCCACGCTCCCATATCAGGAATTAACCCCAGCACGGCCAGCGCCAGCGTCATCATAATAAAGCTGCCAATTAACAATGGCCGACGGCCCGCGCTATTGAGCCAGAACATGGGTGGAATGCACCCCAGCATAAAGCACAGGCTTATCACCACATTGCCCAACGCCGCGCTTTTCCCGGCACCAAGCCCCAACAGTCCAACAATCTGCGGACCAAAGGTATAAATGGCGAACATCGGGATCACCTGACAGGTCCAGATAGCGGCGACAAACAGGACAAACGGGAAATGACGGCGGTTAAACAGCTGCAGGAAGCGCGTCTCCTGCGGCGCCTCTTCGTCGAACACCACCGGTTCGCCGAACAGTTTGATCATCATCGCTTCACACTCTTTCACCCGACCTTTACGCAGCAGCCAGCGCGGCGATTCAGGAAGATCGAAGCGCCCAATCAGGATCAAAATACAAGGGATCACCGCGCTGCCCAGCATCCAGCGCCATCCTCCTTCAACATCATACAGCCAGTAACCGACCAGATCGGCACAGGTGGCGCCGACATACCACATCGCGGCGATAAAACCGATGGAGAAAGCGCGCTGGCGGGTATTGGAGAACTCAGTAATCATCGAGGTAGCAATCGGATAATCGGCACCAATCACAATGCCGATCAGCACACGCATTACCAACAGCTCAATGGGTGAGGAAACAAACATGGTTGCCGCCGATATCACGCCAATGGCGATAATATCGATGATGAACATTTTGCGCCGCCCGACCTTATCGGAAATGTAGCCAAACAGCGACGTCCCCACAAACAGACCGGCGAGCGTGCCGGCCCCCAGCAGACCAATCCACTGTGCGTCCAGTTTCAATGCTGGCGTGAGCTGTTCCAGCGCCACGCCAATCATCACCAGCACATAACCATCCAGAAATGGCCCACCGCTTCCCCACAACATTATCCGGCGGTGAATAGAGGTAAATTTGATGTCATCAAAGTTCCTGGGCTGCTGCATAGCGACTTCCTGTTTCAACACGGGCAAAGCGTCATCTGTAGGCCGGATAAGGCGTTTACGCCGCCATCCGGCATTGGCGCCACATGATTGCCGGATGGCAACGCTACCACGTCTTATCCGACCTACGGGTGCACAACCTCGTACTTATTAGCCGTAGCGAAACTCCACGCCAAATGTCCCGCGCGGGTATTCCCACTTTTCCAGCGCTGTATCAAGTCCGAGAATGCGGCACGTTCCGCATTCCAGGCATCCGGCATAATCAAAACGGACGCTGCCATCGTCCTGCTTTTTATACAGTCCGGCTGGACAAGCCTTAATCAGCACTTCCAGGGCCTGTTTATCAGGATCGGTTTTGAGAATGATATGCGGGCTTTCTTCATCCACATTGAACTTATTGACGCCCAGTTTGACGTCCACATTGACGGGAGATGTCATAATACGGTCACTCCTTTCAGGCCATCTTTCATCAGGTTGATGAAACCCACTTTCTTCGCATGACGCAGGATTTTTTTGCGCATTGGCACCGGAGCGGAACCATCCACGGTGAACAGGTCGCGCGCGATACCGACCGCCATTTCGGGATAGGCGGTAAACATGCGTGGGTTATCAAGGAAAGCGGGAAGCTTCTGATACATGCGCATATCGCGCATTGGACCATCATCGAGATGCTGACGGTATTCGCCCAGCGACTGCTTGCTGAAGTCGTCGCGCTTCATCGCGGAAAGCACCGTTTTCGCCGCCGCTTCGCCTGCGGATATGGCGAGATCCATACCACGGATGGTAAAGCCGAGGTTCATACACATTCCGGCAGCATCACCGGCAATCAGCACACCTTCACCCACCAGTTCAGGCTGCATATTCATACCGGCCTCCGGTACGACGTGCGCGGCATATTCCACCAGCTTGCCACCGGCGATCAGTGGAGCAACCGCCGGATGCTGTTTGAAATCTTCCAGCATTTGTGGGACCGATTTTTTAGCATCTTTCAGATGATGAAGACCGCAGACCAGCCCCAGAGAAAGGGTCGTTTCATTAGTATAGAGGAAGCCCCCGCCCATCAACCCATCGGTTGGCGAACCGGCAAACAGGCAGGCTGCGCCTTCGTTCCCCTGTAACTGGAAACGATCTTCAATCACCGATTTTGGCAATTCGATCAGCTCTTTTACGCCAACGGCAACATGTGATGCCTCAACGCGCCTGGCCATGCCCAGTTTTTCTGCCAACAAAGAATTCACCCCGTCAGCGAGGATCACCACTTTGGCTTCCAGAATATCGCCGTCGGCTTCCACGCCCACGACTTTGCCTTCTCGCTGCACAACGTTATCCACGCGAATACCGGTGATAAGCTGGGCTCCCGCTTCCTCGGCCTGCTCCATCAGCCAGGCGTCAAATTTGCTGCGTAAGACGGAATAAGAAACCTGCGACGATGCGGCCTCTTCTCCGTTGCAATAGTCGATGGTCATCGCCCCTTTGTCGGTCATAAAGGCGAGTTTTTCGTGGGTAATTATGCGTTCAATGGGGGCCTGCTCAGCAAAACCGGGAATGATGCGCTCCAGGCTATGCGCATACATGCGCCCACCGGTGACATTCTTCGCGCCAGCAGAATTGCCGCGCTCGATGACCAGCACCTGTGCACCTTCCCGAGCCAGCACCAGCGCCGCAACCGAGCCGGCCAGACCTGCACCCACGATGATGGCATCAAAGATATCTTCGGACATACGTACTCCTGTCAGTGGCAGGATACCTTCGCACCCTGCCCGATTGGTTTAACGCGCCAGAGCAGCCGTCAGCGCAGGCAGGATCTTCAGCGCATCGCCAACGATGCCAAAATCTGCGTACTGGAAGATCGGCGCATTTTTATCTTTGTTGATGGCGAAAATCGTCTGCGCGCCGTTGGCGCCGACCATATGTTGGATCTGCCCGGAGATCCCCACGGCCAGGTACAGTTCTGGTTTGAGCATCAGGTTGGAAATGCCGACGTAGCGTTCGTGCTCCATCCACTTCTCGTTTTCCGCCACCGGACGTGAACAGGCCAGCTCAGCACCAATGGTCTGGCACAGTGCTTCAGCCAACGAGATATTTTCTTTGCTACCGATACCGCGTCCCACGCTGACCACCAGACGGGCTTTGTCGAGATCGACGCTGTTGCTCTGACGCGCCTGAGTTGCCGTACGGGTCACGGCAATAGCCGGAGCCTGCCACTGGACGGTGTGCACCTCGCCGCTGCGGGCGGTATCCGCTTGCTGCGCGTCAAACGTTCCGCTGCTGAGTGTGATAACAGCAAACGGTGAAGCGATTGTTTCTGCTCCCATCGCCAGGCCGCCGTAGACCATATGTTTGACCGCTGCTTTTCCGTCCTGCACCGCGACTGCGCTGGCGTCGTTTGAAACCGCAGCCAACAAGCGAAAGCCCAGCTTTGCCGCTAACAGCTTGCCCCGACGCGTATTCGGCAGCAGCACCGCGCCGCCCTCGCTGTGCTGACGAATGGTCTCGGCCATCGCATCGGCGTAGTCTTCAACCATACGGTCTTCGGGTTTGCCGCTGAGCAGCCAGACATGATCTGCGCCTAAATGGCATGCCGCCGCGCTGTCCTCATCGCTGAGCACAAACGTGTTAACGTTTTCACCTAAAGCCTGCGCACCATTCATCAGTTCCGGCAGACGAGAAGGGGTATCGCTGAATACCCAGACACTGGAAAATTTGTTCATAACATCCCCTGATAATTAAATGATTTTGCGAAGATTCTCGACAAACGCGGCAATCTGTTCTTCACCGTCACCTTCAATCACAACGCGCTGACGCTCGCGCTGCTTCGGTGCGGCAACCTGTTGTTCGGAATACGCTTGCGCGCCGTTCAACCCAATGTCCGCAGACGACCAGACCTGGACCGGTTTTTTCGCTGCACCAAGAATGGCTTTCATGGAAGGGATTTGAGGGGTGTTGATGTCGGTAGAGACCGCGATCACCGCCGGAAGCGGGATACTCAGGGTTTCAACTTCATCTTCCAGTTCACGCTCTACCGTCAGCGTGCTGTCGGTAAGAGAGAGGATTTTACTCACGCCGTTAATCGCCGGCATGTTCAGCATTTCGCCCACCAGCAGACCAACCTGCTGAGCATAAAGATCGGAAGAACCGTCGCCGCAAATAAGCAGATCAAAACCTGATTTTTGTGCGGCGGCAGCCAGCGCAGTGGCGGTTTGTTGCGGCAGCGTCTGTTCAAATTGATCGTCAATGACAACAATCAGTTCATCAGGGCCACGGGAGAGCACATCTTTGCGCCCTTTTGCATTGGTCAGCGCTTTGCCGCCGACGCTCATGGCCACAACCTGAGCCTCTCCCACCTGCTGTTTTAACTGGCAAGCCGCTTCGATCGCATTCAGATCATATTGGCTGATTTTGCCATCTGCTTTGCTGAAATCGAGTGTTCCATCAGCATTATTAATCGCAATATCCTGCTCATCAGGTACGCATTTGTAGCAAGTAATTATCTTCATTGCATCTCCAGAAATCATGAAGGAAACGTATTTATATCGGCGGTGTTAAATACAGATATCACGCTCTTTAATTCGGAAATAAAACATTAATCACCAATATTGAAAATGTCACACATTGAGATTCGTAACTTTCAATAGTGTTATGCACCTCACCAATATTGAAAGAAACATGTCAAATACGAAAATTTTCAATATTGTTTGCTGGTTCAACAATATTGAACGCCAGTCACTTAAAAAAGTTAAAAAATCAACATCAACCCAATGATTAATAAAATAATTAATTGGATTTTCAGACAAAATAACCAGCATAAAAAAGTGTGACACAGATAACAGAATAGCCGGAAATGAATACCCATTATGAGTTACTCACTGAGGCGCCCCAGAGGTTAAAAAGTTATCAACAAATCATTAATAACAAATAAACAAACGATCACATACGGGCACGCTAAATAAATTTCGTTTTCACACTGGAATTCACTTATGAAAAATGAAAAGAGAAAGTCGGGAATTGAACCGAAGGTTTTTTTTCCGCCATTAATAATTGTTGGGATACTTTGTTGGCTAACAGTAAGAGATCTTGATGCCGCTAACGTCGTTATTAATGCGGTATTCAGTTATGTCACCAACGTCTGGGGTTGGGCATTCGAATGGTATATGGTCGTCATGCTCTTCGGCTGGTTCTGGTTGGTCTTTGGCCCGTATTCGAAAAAGAAATTAGGCGACGAAAAACCTGAGTTTAGTACCGCCAGCTGGATTTTTATGATGTTCGCTTCCTGTACATCCGCCGCGGTGCTGTTCTGGGGTTCCATCGAGATCTACTACTATATCTCTACCCCTCCGTTTGCTCTCGCCCCCAACTCCGTTGGCGCAAAAGAGATAGCTCTGGCGTACAGCTTGTTCCACTGGGGACCGCTGCCGTGGGCGACCTACAGCTTCCTTTCAGTCGCGTTCGCCTACTTCTTCTTTGTACGCAAAATGGACGTTATCCGCCCTAGTTCCACGCTGGTACCGTTAGTTGGCGAGAAGCATGCTAAGGGCTTGTTCGGCACCATCGTCGATAACTTCTATCTGGTGGCGCTGATCTTCGCGATGGGCACCAGCCTCGGTCTCGCTACCCCGCTGGTAACCGAGTGTATGCAATGGCTGTTCGGTATTCCGCATACGCTGCAACTCGACGCCATCATCATTACCTGCTGGATCATATTGAACGCCATTTGCGTGGCCTGCGGCCTGCAAAAAGGGGTCAAGATCGCCAGCGACGTACGTAGTTACCTGAGCTTCCTGATGCTCGGCTGGGTGTTTATCGTCAGTGGCGCCAGCTTCATCATGAACTACTTCACCGACTCGGTCGGCATGCTGCTGATGCATCTGCCGCGCATGCTGTTCTATACCGATGCCATCGGCAAAGGCGGCTTCCCGCAGGGCTGGACTGTTTTCTACTGGGCGTGGTGGGTTATTTACGCTATCCAGATGAGTATCTTCCTGGCACGTATTTCTCGCGGTCGTACCGTACGTGAACTGTGTTTCGGGATGGTACTGGGCCTGACCGCTTCCACCTGGATCCTGTGGACCGTCCTTGGCAGCAACACGCTGCTGCTGATGGATAAAAACATTCTCAACATCCCGCAGCTGATTGAACAACACGGCGTGGCGCGCGCCATTATCGAAACCTGGGCTGCTTTACCGCTCAGCACCGCCACCATGTGGGGATTCTTTATCCTCTGCTTTATTGCCACCGTCACGCTGATTAACGCCTGCTCCTATACCCTGGCGATGTCCACCTGTCGCGAAGTTCGTGATGGTGAAGAACCGCCGCTGTTGGTGCGTATCGGTTGGTCCGTTCTGGTCGGCGTCATCGGCATCGTTCTGCTGGCGCTGGGTGGGCTGAAGCCCATTCAGACCGCAATTATCGCCGGGGGATGTCCGCTGTTCTTCGTCAACATCATGGTGACGCTGTCCTTTATTAAAGACGCCAAAGTGCACTGGAAAGACAAGTAATTCTTATTAACCCAATTGATCAAGAGGCTGAAAGATGGATTTCAACTTAAATGACGAGCAGGAACTGTTTGTCGCCGGTATTCGTGAACTGATGGCCAGTGAGAACTGGGAAGCTTATTTTGCCGAGTGCGATCGCGACAGCGTCTACCCTGAGCGTTTTGTAAAAGCGCTGGCGGATATGGGCATCGATAGTCTGCTGATCCCGGAAGAACACGGCGGTCTGGAAGCGGGTTTTGTCACCGTTGCCGCCGTCTGGATGGAACTCGGACGTCTTGGCGCACCGACTTACGTGTTGTACCAATTACCAGGCGGTTTTAACACTTTTCTGCGTGAAGGTACCCAAGAGCAAATTGATAAAATCATGGCGTTCCAGGGGACCGGTAAGCAGATGTGGAACTCGGCGATCACAGAACCGGGAGCGGGATCGGATGTTGGCAGTCTGAAAACCACTTATACACGCAAAAATGGTAAGGTTTATCTTAATGGCAGTAAGTGCTTTATCACCAGTAGCGCCTATACCCCGTACATCGTAGTGATGGCGAGAGATGGTGCATCACCGGATAAACCTGTTTATACCGAGTGGTTTGTTGACATGAGCAAAGCGGGTATCAAGGTCAACAAACTGGAGAAACTCGGTCTGCGCATGGATAGCTGCTGTGAAATCACCTTTGATGACGTTGAACTGGACGAGAAAGACATGTTCGGTCGGGAAGGTAATGGCTTCAACCGTGTGAAAGAAGAGTTTGACCATGAACGCTTCCTCGTCGCGCTGACCAACTACGGTACGGCAATGTGCGCTTTTGAAGACGCCGCGCGTTACGCCAACCAACGCGTGCAGTTTGGCGAAACGATCGGCCGTTTCCAGCTGATCCAGGAGAAGTTCGCGCACATGGCGATCAAACTGAACTCCATGAAAAACATGCTGTTGGAAGCCGCATGGAAAGCGGATAACGGCACCATTACCTCCGGCGACGCAGCAATGTGCAAATACTTCTGCGCCAACGCCGCGTTTGAAGTGGTAGACACCGCCATGCAGGTACTGGGAGGTGTTGGTATCGCGGGCAACCACCGCATCACGCGTTTCTGGCGTGACCTGCGCGTTGACCGTGTTTCTGGTGGTTCTGACGAAATGCAGATCCTGACGTTGGGTCGTGCGGTACTCAAGCAATACCGATAGAACGACGCAACCTGTAGGCCTGATAAGACGCCTTAGCGTTGCCATCAGGCAATCAATGCCGGATGGCGGCGCGAGCGCCTTATCCGGCCTACATGGACACCCATAAATGCCAGGAGAAAAATGATGAATCATTTACCAATGCCAGCCTTCGGCCCGCTTTCCGGGGTACGCGTTGTTTTTTCAGGGATCGAAATCGCCGGTCCGTTCGCCGGACAGATGTTCGCCGAATGGGGTGCCGAGGTTATCTGGATTGAAAACGTCGCATGGGCCGATACCATCCGCGTACAGCCTAACTATCCGCAGCTCTCACGCCGTAACCTGCACGCTCTGTCGCTGAATATTTTCAAAGATGAAGGCCGGGAAGCGTTTCTGAAGCTGATGGAAACCACCGATATTTTCATTGAAGCCAGTAAAGGTCCGGCCTTTGCCCGCCGCGGTATTACCGATGAAGTGCTGTGGGAACATAACCCGAAACTGGTTATCGCCCACCTTTCCGGCTTCGGCCAGTTTGGTACCGAGGAGTACACCAATCTTCCGGCGTATAACACCATCGCGCAAGCGTTCAGCGGCTATCTGATCCAAAACGGCGACGTTGATCAGCCAATGCCCGCCTTCCCGTACACCGCCGATTACTTCTCCGGGATGACCGCAACGACAGCAGCGCTGGCGGCCCTGCACAAAGTGCGCGAAACGGGTAAAGGTGAAAGCATCGATATCGCTATGTACGAAGTGATGCTGCGCATGGGTCAGTATTTCATGATGGATTACTTCAACGGCGGCGAAATTTGCCCACGCATGACCAAAGGCAAAGACCCGTATTACGCTGGCTGCGGCCTGTATAAATGCGCCGATGGCTATATCGTCATGGAGCTGGTCGGCATCACGCAAATCAACGAATGCTTCAAGGATATTGGCCTCGCCCACATTCTTGGCACACCGGAAGTCCCGGAAGGCACCCAGCTTATCCATCGTGTGGAATGCCCTTACGGCCCGCTTGTGGAAGAGAAACTGGACGCCTGGCTGGCAACGCACACCATCGCCGAAGTCCAGGCGCGCTTTGCTGAGCTGAACATCGCCTGCGCGAAGGTGCTGACTATTCCTGAACTGGAAGGCAACCCGCAGTACGTTGCCCGTGAATCTATTACTCAGTGGCAAACAATGGATGGCCGCACCTGCAAAGGGCCAAACATCATGCCGAAATTTAAAAACAATCCGGGGAAAATCTGGCGTGGCATGCCGTCACATGGCATGGATACTGCCGCCATTCTGAAAAATATTGGTTATAGCGAAGCAGACATAAATGAGCTGGTCGGCAAAGGCCTGGCCAGAGTTGAGGAATAAACGCGACGCGCTGCCCCCTCGATGGTTAGCGCTCACGCCTGATTTCAGTGGATAAAGCAATATGGATATCGTTGGCGGACAAAACTTACGTCAGATGTGGGACGACCTGGCCGGGGTGTACGGAGATAAAACGGCGTTAATTTTCGAATCCTGCGAAGGAGTTGTTCGGCAGTTTAGCTATGCCTCGCTCAATGAAGAGATTAACCGCACGGCAAACCTGTTCCATTCCTTAGGGATCCGCAAGGGCGATAAGGTCGCATTGCATCTGGATAACTGTCCGGAATTCATTTTTTGCTGGTTTGGGCTGGCAAAAATTGGCGCCATCATGGTACCGATTAATGCCCGCTTGCTGGGTGAAGAAAGTGCCTGGATCCTGCAAAACAGCCAGGTAAGTCTGCTGGTCACCAGCGCCCAGTTTTATCCTATGTACCGCCAGATACGGCTGGAAAATAGCACCCCGCTTAATCATATCTGTCTGATTGGCGAACAGCTTCCGGCTGACGACGGCGTGAGTCACTTTACCCAACTGCAATCCCGCCAGTCCGCCACGCTGTGCTATACGCCCGCGTTATCCACTGACGATACGGCGGAAATTCTGTTTACCTCAGGCACCACCTCACGGCCTAAAGGGGTGGTAATTACCCACTACAACCTGCGTTTTGCAGGCTACTACTCTGCCTGGCAAATCGCCCTGCGCGATGATGACGTCTACATGACGGTGATGCCCGCGTTTCATATCGACTGTCAGTGTACTGCCGCAATGCCCGCATTCTCCGCTGGCAGCACCTTTGTGCTGCTAGAGAAGTACAGTGCCAGGGCGTTCTGGAATCAGGTGCATAGATATAAGGCGACGGTTACCGAATGCATTCCGATGATGATCAGAACGCTAATGGTGCAGCCCGCTGCACCAACCGACAGACAGCATCACCTGCGCGAAGTGATGTTCTACCTCAATTTATCCGAGCAGGAAAAAGACGATTTTACCGAACGCTTTGGCGTCAGGCTGCTGACCTCCTACGGTATGACTGAAACCATCGTCGGTATTATCGGCGACCGTCCCGGTGACAAACGACGCTGGCCCTCCATTGGCCGCGTGGGATTTAGCTATGAAGCCGAAATCCGCGACGATCACAACCGTCCCCTGCCCGCCGGAGAAATTGGCGAAATCTGTATTAAAGGCGTGCCGGGCAAAACAATCTTCAAAGAGTACTACGCGCAGCCGGAGGCTACCGCCAAAGCGCTGGAACCTGAGGGCTGGTTGCATACCGGTGATTCGGGCTATCAGGATGAGGATGGCTATTTTTATTTCGTCGACAGGCGCTGCAACATGATTAAACGCGGCGGGGAAAATGTCTCCTGCGTCGAGCTGGAAAATATTATTTCTGCGCATCCCAAAATTCAGGACATTGTGGTTGTCGGTATTAAAGATTCAATCCGTGATGAAGCCATTAAAGCGTTTATCGTCCTTAATGAAGGTGAAATATTAAGCGAAGCCGAGTTCTTCAGCTTCTGCGAAAACAATATGGCGAAATTCAAGGTTCCCTCTTTTATGGAGATAAGAACCGACCTGCCGCGCAATTGTTCAGGAAAAATAATCAAAAAAAATCTGAAATAACCCTTCCGACAGGAACTCCTCCTGCCGGGAAATCTATTTATCTGGAGATGAACTATGAGTGATTCATTACATCTGACCCGTAACGGCCCGATCCTGGAAATTACCCTCGACCGGCCTAAAGCCAATGCCATTGACGCCAAAACCAGCTTTGCCATGGGTGAAGCGTTTCTTAATTTTCGTGACGACCCGGAATTACGCGTAGCGATTATCACCGGCGGTGGTGAGAAATTCTTTTCTGCGGGCTGGGACTTAAAAGCAGCAGCTGAAGGTGAAGCGCCAGATGCCGATTTTGGCCCAGGCGGCTTCGCCGGTTTAACCGAAATTTTCGATCTCGATAAGCCGGTCATCGCTGCGGTAAACGGCTATGCGTTTGGCGGTGGTTTTGAGCTGGCGCTGGCAGCGGATTTTATTGTCTGCGCGGAAAACGCCAGCTTCGCACTGCCGGAAGCCAAGCTCGGGATCGTGCCTGACAGCGGCGGCGTACTGCGTCTGCCTAAGCTGCTGCCACCGGCAATCGTCAACGAAATGGTGATGACCGGCAGACGAATGAGCGCCGAAGAAGCGCTGCGTTGGGGTATCGTCAACCGCGTTGTCAGCCAGGGCGAACTGATGAATAGCGCGCGTGAACTGGCGCAGCAGTTGGTCAATAGCGCCCCGCTGGCTATCGCCGCACTGAAAGAGATCTATCGCACCACCAGCGAAATGCCGGTGGAAGAAGGCTACCGCTACATCCGCAGCGGCGTGCTGAAGCACTATCCATCTGTACTGCATTCGGAAGATGCGCTTGAAGGTCCGCAGGCGTTTGCCGAAAAACGCGACCCGGTGTGGAAAGGTCGTTAATAAGCCGATGCCGGATAGCGATTCGCTTATCCGGCAATAAAACCGAGATAAAACGATGAGCTACTACGCCTTTGAGGGCCTGATTCCGGTGGTACATCCGGATGCCTTTGTCCATCCCAGCGCCGTGCTGATTGGCGATGTCATAGTGGGTGCCGGAGTTTATATTGGCCCGCACGCGTCATTGCGCGGTGACTATGGTCGCTTGATCCTGGAGGCTGGTTCTAATTTGCAGGATGGCTGCATCATGCACGGCTACTGCGACACCGACACCATCGTGCATGAGAACGGACACATCGGCCATGGCGCAATCCTGCACGGTTGCGTGGTGGGCAGAGATGCGCTGATCGGCATGAACAGCGTCATTATGGACGGCGCAGCGATTGGCGAAGAGAGCATTGTCGCCGCCATGAGCTTTGTCAAAGCCAGATTTCAGGGAGAGGCAAGGCAGATGCTGGTTGGCTCACCCGCTCGCGTATTGCGCGAAGTCACGGACCAGGAACTGCACTGGAAACGGCTAAACACCAAAGAGTATCAGGATCTTGCAACTCGCTGCCACACAGGTCTACACGAAACACTGCCCTTAACGCGGGTCGAAGAAAACCGGCCACGCCTGAAAGGCACAACGGACGTAAAACCCAAATCAGCACAGTAATTGATGCCGGATGCGCTCACGCTTATCCGGCCTACGTGTCAATCACCGTTTATGCCGCCATCAGGCAAACTGATTATTAGCGACGCATACTCTTGGAGAGCATCATCTGCCATTTCTGCTCACGGTTGAGCTCTGTTGGAGGAACGGCAGACAGGCGTGGCGTTTTCGCCATGCTCACCTTTTTCTCCTGCAAATTGTGATTCAGTCGGCTGTAGAGATGAGAGTCAATGCTCACGACTTTTACCAGACGCTGGCACTGACAACCCCGACCGGCAATCTGATTAGGGATCATCTTAACTTCACAAACAATTTCTCCCACTTCCGACAGAATATAAGAGAGCGTATTAATTGCTTTGCAGTGCTCGATATCAAAATGGCGGGAAATTTCCTTTGCGGTGATCCAACGATCCTCGGCCATCATCCAGTCAGCAATTAACAAATAAAGCGGTCTTTCAACATATTTTTCACACATAAGCACACCATTTTCACAAATTAAAAATCTGGCTACGGCCTGTCCAAATTAATAAAAACTAAGCCATATTAAAATTGTGGATATAAAGGATAGTATGCGACTTGAATGTTGATTAGTGTGAGCAATATCGTGCTTATTACATTGAAAATGTGGTTACGGAAACGGACTTGTCCAGGAATGACCTTACGCAAGACAAAAAAAGGGTTTCTTTACAGAAACCCTTTCAAAATTATATTACAGATCCGGTTAGAGCAATATTCACCGGACCTTTTGTTTATTACTTTTTGATCTGCGCGTGCATTTCCTGCACCGAGGTTACCTTCTCGGTGGCATCGGCATTCAACGCCATCGCTGTGGCGAAACCGCCGTTCAGCGTAGTGTCATAATGCACTTTGTACTGCAGCGCGCTGCGGCGAATCAGCTTGGAGTCTTCAATCGCCTGGCGACCTGCGGTGGTGTTGATGATGTAGGTATATTCGCCATTCTTGATGCGGTCCTGAATGTGCGGACGACCTTCATGCACCTTGTTCACCAGACGCGGGTTAATGCCCGCTTCACCCAGCACAATCGCCGTACCGTGAGTCGCATCCAGCTCGAAGCCAAACTTCAGCAGCTTCGCCGCCAGGTCAACCACGCGCTCTTTATCGCCTTCGCGGACGGAGAGCAGTGCGCGACCCTGTTTCTTCATGGTCGAGTTGCTGCCCAGCTGCGCTTTGGCGAACGCTTCGGCAAAGGTGCGGCCGACGCCCATCACTTCCCCGGTGGAGCGCATTTCTGGCCCTAACAGCGGGTCAACGCCCGGGAATTTATTGAACGGCAGGACCACCTCTTTCACCGAGTAGTACGGCGGGATGATCTCTTTGGTCACGCCCTGCTGCGCCAGTGTCTTACCGGCCATCACGCGCGCCGCCACTTTCGCCAGCGGGACGCCGGTGGCTTTGGAGACGAACGGTACGGTACGCGCCGCACGCGGGTTGACCTCAATCAGATAAACTTCGTTATCTTTCACCGCGAACTGGACGTTCATCAGGCCGCGAACCTGCAGCTCGAAGGCCAGCTTCTGCACCTGCTCGCGCATTACATCCTGAATCTCTTTGCTCAGGGTGTAGGCCGGCAGGGAACAGGCGGAGTCGCCGGAGTGAACGCCTGCCTGCTCGATATGCTCCATGATGCCGCCAATCAGCACCATTTCGCCATCGCAGATGGCATCGACATCCACTTCAATCGCATCGTCGAGGAAGCGATCCAGCAGCACCGGCGCGTCGTTGGAGACGCTGACCGCGGTCTGGAAGTAGCGGCGCAGATCCTGCTCGTCATAGACGATCTCCATCGCCCGGCCGCCGAGCACATAAGACGGACGCACCACCAGCGGGTAGCCAATCTCTTTCGCTTTCTCTACCGCCTGCTCAATGGCGGTGACGGTGGCGTTCGCCGGCTGCTTCAGCTTCAGACGGTCAACCGCGTGCTGGAAGCGCTCACGGTCTTCCGCCCGGTCGATAGCGTCCGGACTGGTACCGATAACCGGCACGCCGGCAGCTTCCAGGGCACGAGCCAGCTTCAGCGGGGTCTGGCCGCCGTACTGAACGATAACGCCTTTTGGCTTCTCGATGCGCACGATTTCCAGCACGTCTTCCAGGGTCACCGGCTCAAAATACAGACGGTCGGAGGTGTCGTAGTCGGTAGAGACGGTTTCCGGGTTACAGTTGACCATGATGGTCTCGTAACCGTCCTCGCGCAGCGCCAGCGAGGCGTGTACGCAGCAGTAGTCGAATTCGATACCCTGACCGATACGGTTCGGGCCGCCGCCGAGGACCATGATTTTATCGCGGTCAACGGACGGGTTGGACTCACACTCTTCTTCATAAGTGGAGTACATGTAGGCGGTATCGGTAGCAAATTCCGCAGCGCAGGTGTCCACGCGCTTGTAGACCGGGTGCAGGTCATACTGGTCGCGCAGCTTGCGGATTTCCGCTTCCCGCACGCCCGCCAGCTTCGCCAGACGCGCATCGGCAAAGCCTTTACGCTTCAGGGTGCGCAGGAAGTCAGCGTCGAGGCCGTTGATGCCCACTTCCGCCACTTTCTCTTCCAGACGGACCAGCTCTTCAATCTGTACCAGGAACCAGCGGTCGATGTTGGTCAGGTTGAAGACGCCGTCAACCGAGAGGCCCGCGCGGAACGCGTCAGCGATATACCAGATACGCTCAGCGCCGGCATCTTTCAGCTCGCGGCGGATTTTGGTCAGCGCTTCCGGGTCGTCGAGGCTCACTTTCGGGTCGAAGCCGGTAGCGCCCACTTCCAGACCGCGCAGCGCTTTCTGCAAGGATTCCTGCTGGGTACGGCCAATCGCCATCACTTCGCCGACAGACTTCATCTGGGTGGTCAGACGGTCGTTGGCGCCGGCGAATTTTTCGAAGTTAAAGCGTGGGATTTTAGTGACCACGTAGTCGATGGACGGTTCAAAGGAAGCCGGGGTGCGGCCGCCGGTGATGTCGTTCATCAGCTCGTCAAGGGTATAACCTACCGCCAGCTTGGCTGCCACTTTAGCAATCGGGAAGCCGGTGGCCTTAGAGGCCAGCGCCGAGGAGCGGGAGACGCGCGGGTTCATTTCGATAACGATCAGGCGACCGTTTTTCGGGTTGACCGCGAACTGCACGTTAGAGCCGCCGGTTTCGACGCCGATTTCACGCAGCACCGCCATCGAGGCGTTACGCATGATCTGGTACTCTTTGTCGGTCAGGGTCTGCGCCGGGGCAACGGTGATGGAGTCACCGGTGTGGATCCCCATGGCGTCGAAGTTTTCGATGGAGCAGACGATGATGCAGTTATCGTTCTTATCGCGCACCACTTCCATCTCGTACTCTTTCCAGCCGATCAGCGATTCATCGATCAGCAGTTCGTTGGTCGGAGAGAGATCCAGGCCGCGTTCGCAAATTTCTTCGAACTCTTCGCGGTTATAGGCGATACCGCCGCCGGTGCCGCCCATGGTGAAGGACGGACGGATGATGCACGGGAAACCAACGTCGGCGGCAACCGCCAGCGCCTCTTCCATCGTGTGGGCGATACCAGAGCGCGCGGTGTCGAGGCCGATTTTTTTCATTGCGATATCGAAACGGCGACGGTCTTCGGCTTTATCAATCGCATCGGCGGTGGCACCAATCATGGTCACGCCGAATTCAGCCAGTACCCCCTGACGCTCCAGCTCGAGCGCGCAGTTCAGCGCCGTCTGGCCGCCCATGGTCGGCAGCACCGCATCCGGGCGCTCTTTTTCGATGATTTTACGCACCACTTCCCAGTGAATCGGCTCGATGTAGGTGGCATCGGCCATTTCCGGGTCGGTCATGATGGTCGCCGGGTTAGAGTTCACCAGGATAACGCGGTAGCCCTCTTCGCGCAGCGCTTTACACGCCTGGGCGCCGGAGTAGTCAAACTCACACGCCTGACCGATAACAATCGGGCCCGCGCCCAGAATCAGGATACTTTTTATGTCTGTACGTTTTGGCATTGCTCTTTTACTCCTGATTATTTCGCGGACTGACGGTAGAGCTCAATTAACTCGATAAAGTGGTCGAACAGCGGCGCGGCATCGTGCGGCCCCGGGCTCGCTTCAGGGTGCCCCTGGAAGCTGAACGCCGGTTTGTCGGTACGATGGATCCCCTGCAGGGTGCCGTCGAACAGCGACTTATGGGTCACGCGCAGGTTGGCCGGCAGCGTCGCCTCATCTACGGCGAAACCGTGGTTCTGGGCAGTGATCATCACCACGTTGTTATCAATATCTTTCACCGGGTGGTTGCCGCCGTGGTGGCCGAACTTCATCTTAATGGTCTTGGCACCGCTCGCCAGCGCCAGTAGCTGATGGCCAAGGCAGATGCCGAATACCGGAATATCGGTCTCAAGGAATTTTTCAATCGCCTCGATAGCGTAATCGCACGGCGCCGGGTCGCCAGGGCCGTTGGAGAGGAAGATACCGTCCGGATTGAGCGCCAGCACGTCCGCGGCGGAGGTCTTCGCCGGCACCACCGTCAGGCGGCAGCCGCGGTCAACCAGCATGCGCAGGATGTTGCGTTTCGCGCCGAAGTCATATGCCACAACGTGGAACGGCAGCTCGCTTTCCGCTTTCGCTTCCGGCAGGTCGCCCGCCAGGGTCCAGCTGCCTTGCGTCCAGCTATAGGTTTCTGCGGTGGTCACTTCCTTCGCCAAGTCCATGCCGTTCAGGCCCGGGAACGCTTTCGCTTTTTCCAGCGCCAGCTGGGCATCCGGGCTGTCGCCCGCGATGATGCAGCCGTTCTGCGCCCCTTTCTCACGCAGCAGACGCGTCAGCTTGCGGGTATCGATATCGGCAATCGCCACGATGTTATGGCGCTTCAGATAAGAAGAGAGGTCTTCAGTACTGCGGAAGTTGCTGGCAATCAGCGGCAGGTCGCGAATAACCAGACCCTGCGCATGTACCTGAGAAGATTCTTCATCGGCGGCGTTGGTGCCGACATTACCAATATGAGGATAAGTAAGAGTGACGATTTGGCGGGAATAGGAAGGATCAGTGAGGATTTCTTGATAACCGGTCATTGAAGTATTGAAAACGACTTCCCCAACCGCCGAACCTGTTGCCCCTATGGCCCGACCGTGAAACTGGGTTCCGTCTTCCAGAACCAATAGCGCTGACTTAATCAAAACACCCTCCAGAGAATATCCACTCACTTTATTTGCATATTAATTCATAAACACGATCTGAATCAATGCAAATCTGTTGCCCGCAGATTTTTGGCAAACGGCGGCATTCTGGAGAGATGTCGGATAAAAGTCAACTTAAAGCGGAGATTTTTAATGTCATTTTACGCCACTGGTGCGTAACACGTGATTTTTACGCCAAAAAGATCAACAAACCTGGCTGAGAAAACGCTTGCGGATGTGGAAGAGTGTAAAACAGAGCGATGATCGACAAAAAAGTGGACCAGATGGTCAAAATTTACATTTCATTCACTAAAAAACACGCTAATACTGTATTTTTTACGCATTACACTTAAAACATACGCCATAATTCGCAAAAATAAAAAAGGGCAACAAAATATTGCCCCTTGCATCAATAACTTATTGATAGCAATAACCACATCACGATGGGTAATAATCGTTATAAACTATTCAGATCCAGCACATCACGCATATCAAACAGGCCATTTTTCTTGTCTTTCAGCCATAACGCTGAACGAACGGCGCCATTTGCAAAGGTCATGCGGCTGGACGCTTTATGGGTGATTTCAATACGCTCACCGATGTCGGCAAACATTGCCGTATGCTCCCCGACAATATCCCCCGCGCGAACGGTCGCGAAGCCGATGGTGCCCGGGACGCGTTCGCCAGTGTAGCCTTCACGACTGTAGACCGCGCAGTCCTTGAGATCTTTGTTCAATGCCCCGGCGATCGCTTCGCCCATCGCCAGCGCGGTGCCTGACGGCGCATCCACTTTATGCCGGTGGTGCGCTTCGATAATTTCGATGTCGGTATAGTCGCCCATCACCTTCGCCGCCTTCTCCAGCAGCTTCAACAGGACATTGACGCCAACGCTAAAGTTAGCGGCGAAGACAATGGCAATGTCCTGCGCGGCATCGCGAATCGCCTGTTTGCCAGCGTCGTCAAAACCGGTGGTGCCGATGACCATCCCTTTGCCGTGCTCGCGGCAAAACGCCAGATGGTTCAGCGTGCCTTCCGGGCGGGTAAAATCGATCAACACGTCGAAATCATCTTTTACCGCCGCCAGGCTGCTCTGCACCGCGACGCCCGCTTTGCCGGCGCCCGCCAGCTCGCCGGCGTCGCTGCCCACCAGGCTTGACCCTTCACGCTCCAGCGCCGCGCCCAGCGCCACGCCTTCCATCTGCAATGCAGCCTGAATTAACTGGCGTCCCATCCGGCCGCCCGCGCCGGCGATGGCCACGCGGATTTGTGCATCATGCATAGCTATTCTCTTTTGTTAACATTACGTAAATTGTTTTCAGAGTAACCAGCCCGTCAGCGGGCCGCTACTCAAAAACGCCGATAATTAGAAATTTATGACAAACGGCGGACGATATCAGTAAAAACTATACGATTGTGCCGCGATTCCGTGTTTACCTGATGACAACCGGGAAGGCTAATGATGGCGCCTTCGCCCGTACTGTGCGGGCGAAGGCGGTATTGCAGTGGGTTACAGCGGGAAAAGCGCGCCGGCGGGAAACGCGGATAAAAACCAGGTCACCGCCAGCAGATCGGCGCTGCCGCCGGGGCTGAGATGGCGGGCAATCAGCTCATCGTCAAACTGTCGCAGCGCCTCCAGCCCGCCGTCCGCCAGCACGCCGCCCTGCCACAGCAGTCGCTGCGCCTCCTGCTGGACAAAGTTCAGCCCGGCAAGCCCGCCGCGCGAGACCAGGTTGGTGTCATCATTCCACGCCATCAGATGCAGCAGGGTTTGCAGTAGCGCCAGATTACTGTCGCCGGTCTCTTCCATCATGCGGGTAAATACTGGCATGGCCTGGGTACGCACCGTCAGGAAACCGCTCTCCGCCTCGCCGCGGGCCCCGGAGAGACCATAGCGCAGAAAATGAGCCTCGCCTTTACTGAGCCGTTCCCCGCCAGCAGAAGACAACTCCTGCATAACCATGCCGCGACAGAAGCGCGCCACCTGGTCGCAAAGCCGGTGCTGCTCTATCGGCTCACCTTTCGACACCAGCCTGCCCGCCGCCGCGCTGAGCAGGCCAAAAGCGAAGATCGCCCCGCGATGGGTATTCACCCCGCCGGTGGCCTCCAGCATATCGTTCTCACAGGCCATCCCTACCGGGCGCAGCATCATCAATACCTGTTCCGGCGCGACCGCCGCAGTATCGTGGCCCATGATGAAAAATTTCTCCATCCACGGAGCCACCACCGCGGTGCTGGCCTCAAACGAGGCCAGATCCATATCCCAGTGCGCGCCAGCGTTACGAATATCCACCAACCCGGGCTTTGGGGTCAGGCGAACTTCGGTCAACAGCGCGCGCTCTACCGCGCTGACCACCTCTTCGGCACTCAGTGGCTTCACGCGCCGCACACGCGCTGGATTAATTAACACGTCGCTCATGGCCTTTCCCCTCTGCGTTTAGTCGCTGTTTTTCACCTGACGAATCACATCGATGACCGAACCGTCGCGATAGCGCACCACCGCCACCACCCGATCGGTGAATTCGATCGGCTGCGGCTTGCCAGTCAACAGCTCAGCACGCTGCTGCAGTTCCTCAATGGTCATCAGCGGAATGCCTGCGCTGCGCAAATTGTCGATCAGGTCCTGACGTGCCGGGTTGACCGCAATGCCGTGGTCAGTGACCAGCACATCCACGCTGGCCCCCGGCGTGACGCGGGTCAGCACCTTTTCCACGACGCAGGGAATACGGCCGCGAACTAACGGCGCGGTAATAATGGTCAAATCCGCACCGGCGGCGGTATCGCTATGGCCACCGGACGCCCCGCGCAGCACACCGTTAGAACCGGTCATCACGTTAACGTTAAAGTCGATATCAATTTCCAGCGCGCTGAGCATCACCACGTTTAAGCGCTCGCAGGAGGCGCCTTTGGAGCCCGGGCTGGCATACTGATTGGTGGAGATCTCGACATGGTTCGGGTTCTGCGCCAGCGAACGCGCCGCGTCGCCATCGAAGGACTGGGTATCGAGCAGCGTTTTGATCAACCCTTTTTCGTGCAAATCGACCATCGTCCCGGTGATACCGCCGAGGCCGAAGCTGGCGGTAATGCCGTTACGGCGCATTTTATCTTCAAGGAAGCGAGTTACTGCCAGCGAGGCGCCGCCGGTACCGGTCTGCAGCGAGAAACCCTCTTTAAAGTAACCGGAGTGCTCAACGACTTTCGCCGCCTGGCGGGCGATCAGCAGCTCGCGCGGGTTGCTGGTCAGACGGATGGCACCCGCGGTAATTTTTTGCGGATTGCCGACTTCATCTACCTGGACTATCAGATCCACCTGATCCTGGGCAATACTGGCCGGATAGTTAGGATAATCCACCCACTCTTCGGTCAGCAGCACCACGCATTTAGCGTGCTCGGCATCGACGCGCGCGTAGCCCAGAGAACCGCAGCGTGATTTACCGCTAAAGCCGTTGGAGTTGCCAAACTCATCGCAGCAAGGAACGCCGAGAAACGCGACATCAATCGACAGCTCGCCGCTTTGAATCAGCTGTACGCGACCGCCGTGGGAGTGGATCTGCACCGGGTTTTCCATTAAACCGGCGGAGATCTCCTCGCCCAACTTGCCGCGCAGGCCGGAGGTGTAGATCTGGCGGATCACGCCATTTTTAATATGCTCGATCAGCGGCCAGTGGGCGTCGATCAGCGAACTGGATGCCAGCGTCAGATCGCGAAAACCCATTTCCGCCAGCTTCGCCACTACCATATTGACGACTTTGTCACCGCCGCGAAACGCGTGGTGAAACGAGATGGTCATGCCGTTTTGCAGGCCGGAGCGACGGATTGCCGTTTCCAGCGAATCGCAGATTTTGCGCTGGCGCTTTTCGCTCTCACTCGCCAGCCAGGGACTTTTCGCCGTTACGCCGGCATAAGGTGTCAGTCCATTCGGCATCACGTACTGCTGATTAAGCATTGCTACTGTCTCTTTCATCTTATTCCCCTTAATCACGAATACCGGAAGCCGAGAGCGCCACCACTTTGCGAGCATGGTCGATAATCGGTCCATCGATCATCTTGCCGTTCAGCGATACCACACCCAGACCTCGCGTTTCGGCTTCTTCCGCCGCGGCAATCACTTCCAGCGCGTGATCGACCTCTTTGCGCGTCGGGGCATAGACCTGATGCAGGAGTTCAATTTGTCGTGGGTTAACCAACGATTTGCCGTTAAAGCCGAGGTTTTTGGCCAGATTCGCTTCCGCCAGGAAGCCCTCTTCATTATTGATATCCGACCACACCACGTCATAGGCGGCGATGCCGGCAACGCGGGCGGCATGCAGTACAGCGCAGCGGGCGTAGAACAGTTCAGTACCGTCGCCGCGGGAGGTGCCCATATCCATCACGTAATCGAAGGCCGCCAGCGCGATCGCCGCCAGACGCGGGCTGGCACGGGCGATTTCCACCGCGTTCACCACGCCCAGCGCCGACTCGATCGCCGCCATTAACTTGGTGCTGCCCACTTCCCGGCCGCACTCGCGTTCAATCCGCTCAACATGCGCTTCCAGCTCATGGATATCTTCTTTGCTGTCGGTTTTCGGCAGACGCACCATATCCACGCCCGCGCGGACTACCGCTTCAAGGTCGGCAAGACCGAACGGCGTATTCAGCGGGTTAATGCGCACCACGGTTTCGATATCCTGATACAGTGGATGCTGCAGCGCCTGATACACCAGCAGACGAGCGGTATCTTTCTCGCGCAGCGAAACGGCATCTTCCAGGTCGAACATCACCGCATCGGCGCCGTAGACGAATGACGTGCTTAACATGGCGGCATTGGCGCCAGGGATGAACAACATACTGCGACGTGGTTTCATAGCTGGCTCCATTGTAATTGGGTCTGTTGCGCCGCGCGCAGCGCCGCGGCCTGTACGCGAGCTCGCAAAACACATTCCAGCGCGCCTTTATCATCGACCACCACGTTGGCCTGTTTCACGCCAAGCTGAGCCAGCGTTTCTCTCACTACCTGCTCAATCGCAGCGCCAAACTGTTGTTTCACAATGCTGTCGATTTCCAGCTGAATGCCCGGCTGCGCCGCGGGTCCAATCCTGACCATCACATCGCTGGACTCCAGCGTGCCGGCCAGGGCGTCAATCTTCATTTCCATAGGGGAAAATCCTTAGTTAGGGCGTATAAATCAGGCGGTTTGATGTTCGCTTTCCGCCAGTTGCATCAGAAAAGAGAGGGTTCCCGGCGGTACCAGCGCCGCGACCGCCTGCCAGTTGCGCTGTCGATAGAGTTCGCGCACTCGGGAGGCCGACACGGGTCCACCATTTTTTTCGATTCGCGCAAGCTCAACTACTTCAATGGGCGGCGCGTCGCCTGGCGCTTCCAGTAGTGACTTCATGCGCTGGTTGTAATTACGGGTCAGGGGACACAGCGGCTCGGTGCCGACAAAGCGATGGGTAATCTGCAGCGCCGGGGCCAGGCGCTCGCGGAAGAGCTGCAGGTCAATCTGGCTGTGGCAGTCATCAACCACCCCCTGCTCTTTCAGGAAATAGCCGGGGAACGTCGCCCGCGAGATCAGATACGCCGAACCGGGATGCAGCGTCACCTTATCGATGCCGGTAATCCCCTGTTCAATGAGCTTGAAGCGATCGTGATAGGAAAAGCAGGACGCATCTTCTTTGACCACAAACAGATGCAGCCAGTCGCACTGGCTGGCCGCCTGTTCTACCAACCAGCGGTGGCCGAGGGTGAATGGATTGGCGTTCATCACGATAGCGCCGATTTTTCTTCCCGGCTGACGGTACATCGCCAGCTGTCGACAGTAACGAGTCAGCCGTTCGCGGCTATTTTCCATTAGCACGGCGCGGTCGCCCGCCTGGGCTATCGGCCAGAAGCCGGCGCCGGAAAATAACGCGGTATTGCAAGTTTTCGTGAACAAAAACAGTTCGCTGCGCCCCAGCTCATAGGCCAGCGTCAGGAGCTCGGTCAGTAATTTAAGGCTCAGCCCCTCCCCCTGCAGCGAGGGATCGATGGCGATGCATTTCAGCACATTGCCGGCGATAGCACCGCAGCCGACCAGCCGCTGCTGATACTCGGCGATAATCGCCATTTCGCAGTCGGCCTCTAACGACAGTTGATGCTGGCGGAGAAACCGATCGATCGCCTCTCGCCGCGGTTTATCTTTTAATAGCTGAACGCGTTTTAATATCAGTGTCATTTTTTAGCGCTTCGTCATTTCAAAACGAACTGTATTTCGCCAGCGTTCGGCTATGGATTCTTGTATTTAAGTCACAGTTTTTCTCGTGGCTTAATTGGCTTTATGGTTTTTATGTTGTTAATTAATTCAGAATCATAAAAACAATTAAATTAATAAAAAACACGAGTATTCAGTGAAGATAATCACACCTTACCCCTGGGTCTATTTATTACTATGCGCCGGTCTTACTACTCCATCAATAAACAGGATAACGTTTATGACTAACATGAGTCAGGCTCCGGCGACGGAGAAAAAGGGCGTTAGCGATCTGCTGGGATTTAAAATCTTCGGCATGCCGCTCCCCCTTTACGCATTTGCGTTAATTACACTATTACTTTCACATTTTTATAACGCATTACCCACCGATATCGTCGGCGGCTTTGCCATCATGTTTATTATCGGCGCTATATTCGGGGAAATTGGCAAGCGCCTGCCAATATTCAACAAATATATCGGTGGCGCTCCGGTGATGATTTTCCTGGTGGCGGCTTATTTCGTCTACGCCGGTATTTTTACGCAGAAAGAAATCGATGCTATCAGCAACGTTATGGATAAGAGTAACTTCCTTAACTTATTCATCGCGGTATTAATTACCGGAGCAATTCTGTCGGTAAACCGCCGCCTGCTGCTGAAATCACTGCTCGGCTATATTCCAACTATCCTGATGGGCATTGTCGGCGCGTCTATTTTTGGCATCGCTATCGGCCTGGTGTTCGGTATTCCAGTGGATCGCATCATGATGCTGTACGTCCTGCCGATCATGGGCGGCGGTAACGGCGCGGGCGCGGTCCCCCTGTCGGAGATTTACCACTCCGTCACCGGTCGTTCTCGCGAAGAGTATTACTCAACCGCTATCGCTATTCTGACCATCGCTAACATCTTCGCCATCGTCTTTGCCGCCGTCCTCGATATCATCGGCAAAAAACACACCTGGCTGAGCGGCGAAGGGGAACTGGTGCGTAAAGCCTCGTTCAAAGTGGAAGAAGATGAGAAAGCGGGACAAATCACCCATCGCGAAACCGCCGTCGGTCTGGTGCTGTCCACTACCTGCTTCCTGCTGGCCTACGTCGTGGCGAAGAAAATTCTGCCCAGCATTGGCGGTGTGGCTATTCACTATTTCGCGTGGATGGTGCTGATCGTCGCCGCGCTGAACGCCTCCGGGCTGTGCTCACCGGAAATCAAAGCCGGTGCTAAACGCTTGTCTGATTTCTTCTCCAAACAGCTGCTGTGGGTGCTGATGGTCGGGGTCGGCGTCTGCTACACCGACCTACAGGAAATTATCAACGCCATCACCTTCGCTAACGTTGTTATCGCCGCCATTATCGTTATCGGTGCGGTGCTCGGCACGGCGATCGGTGGCTGGCTGATGGGTTTCTTTCCAATAGAATCGGCCATCACTGCAGGCCTGTGTATGGCCAACCGCGGCGGCTCCGGCGACCTGGAAGTTCTCTCTGCCTGTAACCGTATGAACCTTATCTCTTATGCGCAAATCTCCTCCCGTTTGGGCGGCGGTATTGTGCTGGTCATCGCCAGCATCGTGTTCGGCATGATGATTTAACCCATACGCACGATGGCACGTTGAACTGACAGGTGAAGAACGAATCAGGGTCCCATGCCGGGAGCGGCAGAGAAAAATCCACCCTGCTCCTTAGCCGGAAACGCCAGAAACCTTGTCAGACAGCGCGTCATCGTGCCCCTATTTGAGATGTATAAATGACTGACAATGCCATCCTGTTAGGCGAAGGCTTCACCCTGATGTTTCTCGGCATGGGCTTTGTGCTGGTGTTCCTGCTGCTGCTCATTTTCGCCATCCGGGGAATGTCCCTCGCCGTCA
>OFDJ01000143.1_pt1 | contig 36994 bp, 36 predicted proteins | sample 1520901 | NCBI WGS metagenome assembly OFDJ01 (sample SAMEA2699035, study PRJEB24076) | metagenome | biome: Human gut stool | place: Spain | collected 2012-11-19 | reverse complement strand
AGATTGCCGCCATCACCCTGAAAATGGATGAACAAGGCTGGCTGATGCCGGACACGACGTTACATTTCCACGTAGAGCCGTTTGAAGGTGCCAATTTGCAACCGGAAGCGCTCGCCTTTAACGGTATTGACCCTAACAATCCGCTACGCGGTGCGGTCAGCGAATATGATGCTTTGCATGCCATCTTCAAAATGGTGCGTAAAGGCATTAAAGACAGCGGCTGCAATCGGGCAATCATGGTGGCGCATAACGCTACGTTCGACCACAGTTTCATGATGGCTGCAGCAGAACGCGCCTCGCTCAAACGTAATCCGTTCCACCCATTTGTCACCTTTGATACGGCGGCATTAAGCGGCCTGTCACTGGGGCAGACTGTGTTGTCAAAAGCGTGCCTGGCGGCGGGAATGGAGTTTGACGGGAATCAGGCGCACTCGGCGCTGTATGACACCGAACGTACGGCCGTGCTGTTTTGCGAAATCGTTAACCGCTGGAAACGTCTCGGCGGTTGGCCTCTTCCCGTGCCTGAAGAAGCGTAACGGCGACATAAAAAAAGCGACCATTTCAGGTCGCTTTTTTACTTCTGCTGGTATTACTCAGCGTCCGGCTCTTCGGTTTTGTATTTCGCTGCTGTTTCTTTAATCAGCTGCTGCAACTCACCGCGCTGGTACATTTCGATCAAAATGTCACAACCGCCAACCAGCTCACCATCAACCCACAGTTGCGGGAAGGTCGGCCAGTTTGCGTATTTCGGCAGTTCGGCGCGAATATCCGGGTTCTGCAGAATATCAACGTAAGCAAAGCGTTCACCACAGGCTGACAGCGCCTGCACAGCCTGTGCGGAGAAACCGCAGCTTGGCAGTTTAGGGGAACCTTTCATGTACAGGAGAATCGGGTTTTCAGCGATCTGGCGCTGGATTTTTTCGATAGTGGTGCTCATTATCTTGCTTCCTTAAACTTCTTTTACGGCAGTAGTCTGACATTGTAACGGGTCAGACAGGCAACGGAAAATAACATTTTCATTACGCGTTATTATTTTATCCCCTGACGCTAAAAGTTGCATTCACAATCTCACTTATCCCCTTCAAACATGTGGATTTGATTATCCGTTCACCAACTCAAACGTTAATTGCTGTTTTTTTTTGCGGTCGGTTACGAAACATAGTTTTAAACAAAAAAAGCTATTAACTTTCCCTCTTTCTATAGATTAGAATCATCAAGTTTTGAAAATCACACGCAGGCACGATAGACCTGCCTTACCAGAGGACTGCTCAGTGGCGCGGATAAACCGAATCTCGATCACGCTCTGTGCTTTGCTTTTTACTACACTGCCTTTTACGCCTATGGCTCATGCTTCCAAGCAGGCCAGGACGACACCTACCAGTACTCACCCACTCAAGACGGTAGATAAAAAGAAAAGCGCAACAACCAGCCAAAAAACAACAAAGACCAGCAAGAAAACGGCGACAAAGACCACCAGCAAAACCAGCACCAAAACCGCTTCCTCTTCTAAAAAACGCACAGCCACTCCGGCAAAGTCGACTAAAACTGCAAATCGCCGTGGTAAAACTGCCGCAGCACAAACCGCAGCCGTTACCTGGACGGAAAAATGCACACCGCGCAAAGGTCATAAACCACGCTGCGTGAAGGTGAAAACCACTGCACCGACTACGCTTGCTGACGCACATAAAGTGAAAGTGCAGAAAGCGACTAAAACCGCTATGTCCACCTTGATGAACCAAATCGGTAAACCTTATCGTTGGGGCGGCTCCTCGCCAAGAACGGGGTTTGACTGCAGCGGTCTGGTTTATTACGCCTATAAAGATCTGGTGAAGTTCCGCATTCCGCGTACCGCGAACGAAATGTATCATCTGCGTGATGCCGCACCAATTGAACGTGGCGAACTGAAAAATGGCGATCTGGTCTTCTTTCGTACCCAGGGTCGCGGAACAGCCGATCACGTCGGCGTCTACGTCGGCAACGGTAAGTTTATTCAGTCACCGCGTAGCGGGCAGGAAATTCAAATCACCTCACTGAGCGAAGATTACTGGCAGCGCCACTATGTGGGCGCTCGTCGGGTAATGACGCCAAAAACAATTCGCTAAAAACTTACCCTACAGAACATGCTGTAGGGTAAGTTCTTCTTTTGCATAACCTTTCAATTTGCTACCCTATCCTTACTCACAATGAGGCTATTGTGTGTACTCAATATAAATAATAAGGAGAGAAGCAATGTCGTTTGAATTACCTGCATTACCGTATGCCAAAGATGCTCTGGCACCGCACATTTCTGCCGAAACGCTGGAATATCACTATGGCAAACACCATCAAACCTACGTGACCAATCTGAACAATCTGATTAAAGGCACGGCGTTTGAAGGCAAATCACTGGAAGAGATCGTTCGTAGCTCTGAAGGCGGTGTATTCAATAACGCAGCACAAGTATGGAACCACACGTTCTACTGGAACTGCCTGGCACCGAATGCAGGTGGCGAGCCAACCGGTAAGCTGGCCGATGCAATTGCCGCCTCCTTTGGCAGCTTTGCGGATTTCAAAGCGCAGTTCACCGATGCAGCTATCAAAAACTTCGGTTCTGGCTGGACCTGGCTGGTTAAAGGAACGGATGGCAAACTGGCTATCGTCTCCACCTCCAACGCAGGTACTCCGCTGACCACCGACGCGACGCCGCTGATGACCGTTGACGTTTGGGAACACGCCTACTACATCGATTATCGCAATGCCCGTCCTGGCTACCTGGAACATTTCTGGGCACTGGTGAACTGGGAATTTGTTGCGAAGAACTTCGCAGCATAAAAAAGATAACGCAGAAGGACTTCCTTCTGCGTTTTTGCATTAATTCGCGGTAGTGAAAGCCTCTTCAGGCTGTCTTCTTGCGGAAATGAACACCAGTAGCAGCGCAAGACCCGCCACAATCGCCCCCATCACCGGTACAAAACTGTAGCCCAGGCCGCCAGATATCACCGCCCCACCGGCTGCCGCACCTAACGCATTCCCCAGGTTAAACGCGCCAATATTGACTGACGATGACAATCCAGGCGCTTCGCTGGCAACGCGCATCACACGCATCTGCAACGGTGGAACGACCGCAAACGTCGCCGCGCCCCAGACCACCATACTGACCGCAGCTCCCAGCTCATTACGCGCAAGGAAAGGAATGGCCAGCATAATAACCATCAGCAGCAGTAAAAAGCCTTTCAGCGTACCGTTGACTGAACGGTCAGCCAGTTTGCCGCCAAAATAGTTACCGATCGAGAAGCCAACGCCTATCAACACCAGCATCCCGGTAACAAATGCCGGTGTAGCATGAGTGATAGTATGCAGAACCGGCGAGATGTAGGTATACAGCGTGAACATCGCCCCTGCACCCAGTACGGTAGTCAGTAACGCCGACAGCACCTGTGGGCGCATCAACACCGCCAGTTCGCTGCGGACATCCGGGCGCTCTCCTGCTCCACCCTTGGGTAATGAGAAGAACAGACTGACCATCGCAATGACACCCAGCCCCGCTGTGGCCATAAACGACATGCGCCAGCCGATGGTTTCACCAAGCCAGGTCGCCGCCGGAACGCCGCCAATATTGGCGATGGTTAACCCCATAAACATCGTTGCCACGGCGCTGGCCTGCTTATGTTTGGGTACCACACTGGCTGCAACCACAGAACCGAGACCAAAAAAGGCTCCATGGTTAAGACTGGTCAAAATACGCGATAGCATCAGCGTGGTGTAATCCGGCGAGATAGCCGAAAGCACATTACCCAGCGTGAAAATCGCCATCAGGAATATCAAAGCATTACGTCGCGCACGATGAGACAGCAGCAATGTCATCAGCGGTGCACCTACCATCACACCTACTGCATAAGCGCTGATCAGCATGCCAGCCGCCGGAATCGAGACGTCCACACCTTTGGCAATGACGGGCAACAACCCCATTGGCGAAAACTCGGTGGTGCCAATACCAAACGCCCCGATTGCCAGCGCCAGTAAAGGGTAATTGATTTTCATATTTCGACTCCATATCGTCGAGCCGTGGCACGACATAAAATAAGAGTCAAAAGCATGACATTGATCGCAAAATTAATAAAGTTAACAAAACTGCAAAAGACTTTTGCTTATTCGCAAACAATGGAGGGGAAAAACGAGTCGAAGGGATGAGGGAGAGCTAACTCCCTCGGGGGAATCAATGCAGCGCTGCGGTCAGACCACCCGCGACGATCAAACCCAGAACAATAATGGTAGTCACTAACGAAAATTTCAGATCGGTGCTCATCAAGTTTTCTCCTTTTTATTCCCACACAAAAAGTGATATTGCGCATTTTTACACACTTGAAAGCAAAAATCTCTCACGATTTATATTGATAACTGCTTTTAACTCTTCCCCTTTTCGTTAAGATCAGACAAAATTCCACGCTTACTTGATTAGCGTACCGGCCATTGACCCCTTCCTGACGTTCCGTGTCGTTTTCCCGGCGTGCCGCAACCCTTACGTTGCGATAAGGGTGTGTAAAGGCAAACGTTTACCTGGAGTATTCTCAGGAGCTTAGGATATGGTCTGGAGTGAGATGTAATGGCAACAATTAAAGATGTAGCGAAGCGAGCAAACGTTTCCACTACAACCGTATCACACGTAATTAACAAGACGCGCTTTGTCGCGGAAGAAACACGTAATGCTGTCTGGGCAGCAATCAAAGAACTGCACTATTCTCCGAGCGCAGTTGCCCGCAGCCTGAAGGTAAATCACACCAAGTCTATCGGCTTGCTGGCGACCAGCAGCGAAGCGGCCTATTTCGCCGAAATTATCGAAGCCGTTGAGAAAAACTGTTTCCAGAAAGGCTATACCCTGATCCTGGGTAACGCATGGAACAGTCTCGAAAAACAGCAGGCTTATCTGTCGATGATGGCGCAAAAGCGCGTTGATGGTCTGCTGGTGATGTGTTCTGAGTATCCGGAGTCGCTGCTTTCGATGCTCGAAGAGTATCGCCATATCCCGATGGTCGTCATGGACTGGGGCGAAGCAAAAGCCGACTTTACTGATACGGTCATTGATAACGCCTTCGAAGGCGGTTACATGGCGGGCCGGTATCTGGTAGAACGCGGTCATCGTGAGATTGGCGTGATCCCTGGCCCAATGGAACGTAACACCGGGGCCGGGCGTCTGGCTGGCTTTATGAAAGCGATGGAAGAAGCGCTGATTAAAGTGCCTGAAAACTGGATTGTCCAGGGCGATTTTGAGCCTGAATCCGGCTATCGTGCCATGCAGCAAATTCTGTCGCAGTCACATCGTCCGACCGCTGTCTTCTGCGGTGGCGATATTATGGCAATGGGTGCGCTGTGCGCCGCTGACGAAATGGGGCTGCGCGTACCGCAGGATGTCTCACTCATCGGCTACGACAACGTGCGCAACGCCCGCTTCTTCACGCCGGCCTTGACGACCATTCACCAGCCGAAGGATTCACTGGGTGAAACGGCCTTCAACATGCTGTTAGACCGTATCGTGAATAAACGTGAAGAGTCACAGTCTATCGAGGTGCATCCGCGCCTGGTTGAGCGTCGCTCCGTTGCCGACGGTCCGTTCCGCGATTACCGCCGTTAAGCCTGTTGTGCGGGAGTCTCATCTGGCTCCCGCAGCCATTCCTTGTTCAACGTTTCACTATCCCCTAAATAGTCCAGCAGCCAACTCAATGCCGGTGACGTATCGTTCTGCTGCCATGTCAGACAACATGCGGCATCAGGAAAGGGGTTCTCCAGTTGCAGCGCAACCCATTTACCACTATCGATCCACGGCTTGGCAAAATGCGTCGGTACCATGCCCACGCACAATCCCGCGGACAAACAGGTCGCAGAAGATTCCCAGTCCGGCACGACGACGCGCTTTTGGTTGTCCAGCAGCCAGGTAATACGCTTCGGCAATGTTCGGGAGGTATCTTCGCGCACCAGTGACGGCCAGTTGCGCAACGTGTCATCACTTAACGGTCCAGGCATTGACGCTAGTGGATGATGGCTGGCTACCACGCAGCTCCAGCTCAGCATTCCCATATCGCGGAAGGTATAGCGCCCCCCGACCGGAATGGCCTGTGTGGCCCCGATGGCCAGCTCCACACGCCCATCAGACAGTGCGTCCCACACGCCGTTAAACACTTCCTGAAAAACTAACAACTCCACATCATCAAAGTGACGGTAGAAATCCACGATCATCTGTCGGGTACGATCCGGGCGGACAATGTTATCGACGGCGATCGCCAGCTGTCCGCGCCAGCCGTTGGCAATTTGCTGACATTGCTGGCGCGTGATCTGCATTTTTTTGATAACAGAGCGGCCTTCTTTTAAAAACCATGCCCCGGCAGGCGTTAATTCCACATCCCGATGGCGTCGCTCAAAAAGTGGCACCGCCAGCCACTCTTCCAGCTGGCGCACGGTGTAGCTTACCGCCGAAGGTACACGGTGCAGCTCCTGCGCGGCCGAACTAAAACTGCCGTTACGCGCTACCGCATCAACCACTTCAAGTGAATATTCCGACCACATATTCTGCCTGCAAAAAATTTGAAATCAGTAAGCAAATATTAGCGTTTCACAGCGAGAATTACACTCACTACACTCAGCGGCATTGTTCTACTGCTAAAAAAGAGAAATGATGATGCAACCTGGGAAAGGGTTTTTAGTCTGGCTGGCAGGTCTTAGCGTGCTCGGTTTTCTGGCAACGGATATGTATCTACCCGCCTTTGCTGCTATTCAGTCCGATCTGCAAACACCTGCATCTGCCGTCAGCGCCAGCCTGAGCTTGTTCTTAGCCGGTTTTGCCGTCGCGCAACTTTTGTGGGGGCCACTTTCCGACCACTACGGTCGCAAACCTATTTTGCTACTGGGTTTATCTATCTTTGCACTGGGCAGTCTGGGCATGCTGTGGGTTGAAAACGCCACTGGTCTGCTGGTACTGCGATTTGTTCAGGCCGTTGGCGTCTGTGCGGCATCGGTTATCTGGCAAGCGCTGGTGACCGATTATTATCCTTCACAAAAAGTAAACCGCATCTTTGCCACTATTATGCCGCTGGTCGGGTTATCTCCTGCACTCGCCCCGCTATTAGGCAGTTGGATCCTGGTACATTTTTCCTGGCAGGCCATTTTTGCCACTCTGTTTGCCATTACTTTGATTCTGATGCTTCCGGCTCTGCGTCTCAAGCCAACGGCTAAAGCGCGCGATGACAGCCAGGATAAACTGACTTTCGCCACCTTGCTGCGCTCAAAAACTTACCGTGGAAACGTACTGATTTATGCCGCCTGTTCCGCGAGTTTTTTCGCATGGCTGACGGGTTCCCCGTTCATCCTCAGCGAAATGGGTTATAGCCCAGCGGTAATTGGTCTGAGCTATGTTCCGCAAACTATCGCCTTCTTAATTGGTGGTTACGGCTGTCGTGCAGCGCTGCAAAAATGGCAGGGTCGTCAGCTGCTGCCCTGGTTACTCATTCTGTATGCCTTCAGTGTTGTAGGCACCTGGGCGACCGGCTTTATTCATCATGTTGCATTGGCTGAAATCCTGATCCCATTCTGCGTTATGGCGATTGCGAACGGCGCAATCTACCCTATCGTTGTCGCGCAGGCATTACGCCCTTTCCCACAGGCCACTGGACGCGCAGCCGCATTGCAGAATACGCTGCAACTGGGTTTATGCTTCCTGGCAAGCCTTGTCGTTTCCTGGTTGATTGCCACCCCGCTACTCACCACCACCAGCGTTATGCTGACAACAGTATTGCTGGCTGCTGTGGGTTACAAAATGCAATCGCAGAAAACTGACGCCCCGCAAACAGATGATCGTGCGCAAGTTGCCCACGGAGAGTCGCACTAATAATGGTTGCGGGCATTTAGTTAGCCCGCTAACAATTATTGGTTGAATCGTCAAAAATTCAGGCATATACTGATTTTCAGTTGTTAAAAAAACGATAATTTTAATGCGTTAACGGGGACAAGAACGTTCCCGTTTTACCACGGATGGCCTTTTCGGCAAGGGTTTCTCCCTTCCTCTGTTCTACGTCGGATTATAGATTCGCGGATTAATTCCGTGAGATTTCTCACAAAGCCCAAAAAAGCGTCTACGCTGTTTTAAGGTTCTGATCACCGACCAGTGATGGAGAAGCTATGAGTTCATCATGTATAGAAGACGTCAGCGTACCGGATGATGACTGGTACCGCATTACCAATGAATTATTGAGCCGTGCAGGCATTGCCATTAATGGCAATGCACCGGCTGATATTCGAGTAAAGAACCCCGATTTTTTCAAACGCGTATTGCAGGAAGGATCGTTAGGGTTGGGTGAAAGTTATATGGATGGCTGGTGGGAATGCGACCGGCTGGACATGTTTTTTAGTAAAGTCTTGCGCGCCGGTCTTGAAAACCAACTCCCCCGCCACTTTAAAGATACGCTACGTATCGCCACGGCTCGCCTGTTCAATTTACAGACCAAAAAACGTGCGTGGATGGTCGGCAAAGAACATTACGATTTGGGCAACGATCTCTTTACCCGCATGCTTGACCCCTATATGCAGTATTCCTGCGCCTACTGGAAAGATGCCAACACTCTGGAATCTGCCCAGCAGGCGAAGCTCAAAATGATTGCTGAAAAATTGCAACTGAAGCCAGGAATGCGGGTGCTTGATATTGGCTGTGGCTGGGGTGGTTTATCCCAGTTTATGGCATCGCAATATGGCGTGAGCGTGGTGGGTGTGACCATTTCGGCAGAACAGCAGAAAATGGCACAGGAACGTTGCGCTGGGCTGGATGTCACCATTTTGCTGCAGGATTATCGCGACCTGAACGACAAATTCGACCGCATTGTCTCCGTCGGCATGTTTGAACATGTTGGACCGAAGAACTACGCCACCTATTTTGAGGTGGTCGATCGTAATTTAAAACCGGATGGTCTCTTTTTACTGCATAGCATCGGCTCCAAAAAGACCGACAATAACGTTGATCCGTGGATCAATAAGTATATCTTCCCAAACGGGTGTTTGCCGTCAGTTCGCCAGATTGCCAACGCCAGCGAACCACATTTTGTGATGGAGGACTGGCATAATTTTGGCGCGGATTACGACACGACGCTGATGGCATGGCACGAGCGTTTCATGAGCTCCTGGCCTGAAATCGCCGATAACTACACCGAACGTTTCAAGCGGATGTTCAGCTATTATCTGAACGCCTGCGCCGGGGCGTTTCGTGCTCGAGATATTCAGCTATGGCAGGTGGTCTTTTCCCGCGGTGTTGAACACGGTCTGCGCGTTCCCCGCTAATCGTTTTCGCCCCCGTAGCAACGGGGGCTTTACTCTCAGGCTTAGGCTCCCGCTTCGCCCGTTATGTTGCTGATGGCGCTTTCACGCGCCGCCAGGACACGCTCAACGGTATCAACCACCGCCTGCGTTTGGGGATCGATTTCGATATTAACCCGTGCGCCCAGCTTTTTCTTGCCAAGCGTCGTACGCTCCAGCGTTTCCGGGATCAAATGTACACAGAAACGCGTCGCCGTCACTTCACCGACCGTCAGACTGATACCGTCAATACCAATAAATCCTTTGTACAGGATATATTTCATCAGCGACGGATCCTGGACTTTAAACCACACCTGACGGTTATTCTCCGAGGTCAGAATTTTCGACACTTCGGCAGTGGTCATAATATGGCCCGACATTAAATGTCCGCCAATCTCATCACTGAATTTTGCCGCACGTTCAACGTTAACCAAATCTCCAACCTTCAGATCGCCCAGGTTGGTGATACGCAGCGTTTCTTTCATCAGGTCGAAGCTTATCTGGTTACCGTTAATTTCGGTGACCGTCAGGCAGCATCCATTGTGGGCAACCGATGCGCCGGTCTCCAGCGCATCCAGCATATATTCAGGCAACTCCACAACATGCGTACGAAAATTCGGTTTTTCATCAATGGACACCAATTTTGCGGTGCCCTGCACAATACCCGTAAACATACTTCCTACTCCTGAACTCAATTAAGACATCTCTGCACAGCACAATAGCAGGTGGAAATTCAGGTTGCCAGCAATGCGCCACCAGCGCCTGTTTTTTCACTGGAGAATTACGTATTCCTCGCTACAATAGACTGAAATTTCCCCTGCTTTTTCTCCTTGCTGCCATATAAGGCGGCTTTTTTAGTCTCTCAAATAACAACAATATAGTGGTGTACACGTGCAAAAGTATGTAAGTGAAGCGCGTCAGTTATTAGCTCTGGCAATTCCGGTGATTCTTGCGCAAATCGCTCAAACCGCAATGGGATTCGTTGATACCGTCATGGCGGGCGGATACAGCGCGACGGATATGGCGGCTGTCGCCATTGGTACGTCCATCTGGCTACCGGCCATTCTGTTTGGTCACGGACTACTGCTGGCGTTGACGCCGGTAATTGCGCAACTCAATGGTTCCGGACGCCGCGACCGTATCGCCCATCAAATACGTCAGGGATTCTGGCTGGCGGGCAGCGTCTCCGTGCTGATTATGGTTGTGCTATGGAACGCGGGGTACATTATTCGCTCCATGCATAACATCGACCCGGCACTGGCAGATAAAGCCGTTGGCTACCTGCGTGCCCTGCTGTGGGGCGCACCGGGTTATCTGTTCTTCCAGGTAGCCCGTAACCAGTGCGAAGGATTAGCCAAGACTAAACCGGCGATGGTGATGGGATTTCTCGGCCTGCTGGTGAACATTCCGGTTAACTATGTTTTCATCTATGGGCATTTAGGCATGCCGGAACTGGGTGGCGTGGGTTGTGGTGTGGCAACAGCAGCGGTTTACTGGGTGATGTTTATCGCCATGCTCTCTTACATCAAACGTGCGCGTTCAATGCGCGATATCCGTAATGAGCGTGGTTTCCAGAAACCTGACACCGCAGTAATGAAGCGTCTGGTACAGCTGGGTTTACCTATCGCGCTGGCGTTATTTTTCGAAGTGACGTTGTTTGCGGTGGTCGCGCTGCTGGTTTCTCCACTGGGGATTGTCGACGTAGCCGGACATCAGATCGCACTGAACTTCAGCTCGTTAATGTTCGTCCTGCCAATGTCTCTGGCTGCCGCCGTCACCATTCGTGTCGGTTATCGTCTGGGCCAGGGTTCCACGCTGGATGCGCAAACCGCAGCCAGAACAGGTCTGGGTGTTGGTGTGTGCATGGCGGTCGTAACAGCGATTTTCACCGTGACATTCCGCGAGCATATTGCCCTGCTCTATAACAATAACCCGGAAGTTGTCGCCCTGGCGGCTCAGCTCATGTTACTGGCCGCTGTGTATCAAATTTCGGACTCTATCCAGGTTATTGGCAGCGGGATCCTGCGTGGTTATAAAGATACGCGTTCCATTTTCTTTATTACCTTTACGGCATACTGGGTGCTGGGCCTGCCGAGCGGTTATATTCTGGCGCTTACCGATCTGGTAGTTGACCGGATGGGACCGGCGGGATTCTGGATGGGCTTTATTATCGGCCTGACCTCTGCGGCGATACTGATGATGCTGCGGATGCGGTTTCTACAACGCCAGCCGTCAGCGGTTATTTTACAACGCGCTGCGCGATAACCTCATAAAAGCCGCCACCAGGCGGCTTTTTTTCGCCTCAAAACGGGCTGGCGTTTTTGGCGTTCATCCACGCTTCACTAATGGGATGCCTGAAATGCAGTTCACTGGCATGCAGCATCAGCCGTGGCGTTTGTTCAGTCCCCGGCAGCAGACGTCCACCGTACAGATCGCACCCCAAAATAGGATGTCCCAACTGCTGACAATGGATCCGTAGTTGATGGGTGCGCCCGGTTTCAGGGGTCAGTTGTACCCGCGTCAAGGGGAGCAACGTCCCCTCTTCCTGACGATGATAAAAACGCTCGACAACCTGATAGCGCGAGCGCGCGGGTTTGCCGTTGAGAGCACAAATCGACATCAATGGAAACAGCGCCGGGTCTTTGGCAATTGCGGCGTCGATAACCCCTTCGTCGTTTTCCAGATGCCCGCATAACAGCGCACTGTACACCTTAGTGACCGTCCGCTGGCTGAACTGCTGGCAAAGCGCGGCGTTAATAGCCTTGTTACGAGCGACCACCATCAGCCCAGAAGTGCCGAAATCAAGCCGATGTACCAGCGTGCAGCCAGGGTAAATCTGTACCAGCCGGTGATGTACCGAATCGAGATTCTGCGGATTTTTGCCCGACAGGCTAAGCAACCCGCTGGGTTTATTGATGAGCACCAGATGCTCGTCCTGATAGAGGGTCTCTATCTCGTCATGGCAAGGCGGGGCAATAAAGGTATCGAGGATCGTAGACATCAGGCGGCCAGAATGAGGTGTGGGAACGGATGATAACGAATTTTCACCACAGTGGCGAATCTGAGCATTGACCCAATGGCTGGCATGGTAGAGTGTGATTTATCCTGAGTGCGATGAGAGGGTTACTCTGTGCAACAAATCGATTTTTACATGGTGGATGCCTTTACCACCACGACATTTGGCGGTAATGCCGCAGCAGTCTGTCCGCTCACGGACTGGTTGCCCGATGAAACATTATTAAAGATGGCGCAGCAGCATAACCAGTCAGAAACTGCTTTTTTTGTCGCCAATGAGAATGGCTTTGAGCTGCGTTGGTTTACCACTCAAGGTGAAATCAATCTGTGTGGGCATGCCACGCTTGCCGCTGCGCATGTCATCTTTGAACATCTGGATTACCCGGATACGAAAATCCATTTTGCTACCCGCTTTGTAGGACCGCTGACGGTCACGCGCTGCGGTGAATGGCTGACGCTTGATTTTCCAGCCTGGCAAAGCGAATCTGCCATGCCGCCCGCTTTACTGCTGGAAACATTAGGCATCACCGAATACAAAGAGGTGCGTGTGGCACGCGATTACATGGTGGTGCTGGAAAATCAACAGCAGGTTGAGGCTGTTCGCCCCAACATCCATGCCATGATTCCGCTGGGGAAAATGGTATGCATCACCGCGTCGGGTGACGGGGAATACGATTTTGTCAGCCGTTTCTTCTGCCCGGGTGAAGCCGTCGCGGAAGACCCGGTCACAGGCTCAGCACATAGTATGCTGATCCCTTACTGGGCTGAAAAACTGAATAAAACACAGATGCTGGCACGCCAGGTCTCTGAACGCGGCGGGGATTTACGCTGCCAGTTAGCAGGAACCCGTGTTTATATCAGTGGGCAGGCGATAACTTATTTGACCGGTAAAGTGCTGTTGCGCTAGCAGCCTTACCCAAAATAACCAATCCATGGAGGATTTATGTCGAACAAACTCGTGCAGATACACTTTGATTTTCATGGTCCGTTTGGGGCTGAGATGTCGAATCAGCTCGTTGAACTGGCAGAATCAATCAACCAGGAGCCGGGGTTCATCTGGAAAATCTGGACCGAGAACGAAGCAAATCACGAAGCGGGAGGCATCTACCTGTTCCAGGACGAAGACACCGCTCAGACCTATATCAAAAAGCATACCGCCCGCCTGAAGCACCTGGGTGTGGAGGAAGTAACGTTCAAAATCTTCGATATCAATGAACCGCTAAGTAAAATTAACCACGGTCATATCAGCTAAACTTTTGCCTTAGACGCCCCCTCCCGGGGCGTTTCTTCATTTCCCCCTGCTTTCCCCTTTCAACAGCGATATCCCCGTCACCGCTCCTGGACAGTGATTTAGCCTGGGCCACGTTTGCAGTAGTTCACAAAATCAGCGTTAGCGAAAACTATCGCTGGCCGAACGCACTATGAAGGAGTATAAAATAATACAAACAGTATTATTTTATACAAAATGAATCACAAACTGCGACTGGAGATTCTCATATGACCGCGGACATTACACTGAACTCATCTGCTGGAAGCTTCCCTCCAGCAGGTCATTACTCGCACAGTACAACGGCTGGGGGATTCGTCTTCATTTCCGGGCAGTTGCCGGTCACTTTCGACGGCGAGAAAAAAGCGGATGCTTCTTTTGAAGATCAAACCCGGCAGGTACTCAAGAATATTGATGCTTGTCTGGCTGGTGCTGGGGTATCGCGTCAGCATCTGGTGTCTGTTCGCGTCTATGTGACGGATATGAACCAGTGGCCGACGTTTAACAAAATCTATGGAGAGTGGATCGGTGATTTCCGTCCATCCCGTGCAGTAGCAGGTGTTGCAGAACTTCATTATGGTTTTGCGCTGGAAGTTGAAGCTATTGCGTTGGCCCCGCAAGCGTGACGTTTAACAACATACAGGTGAACAACAATGACTGAAATGACACTGCCTGATTATAACGATGTTGCCGCTGCGGCAGAGCGCATCGCAGATTATGCCAACAAAACGCCGGTGATGACCTCCCGAACGGTAAATGAAGAATTTGGCGCGGAAGTCTTCTTTAAGTGCGAAAACTTCCAGAGAATGGGCGCCTTCAAATTTCGCGGCGCTATGAATGCGCTACGCCAGTTCACGCCACAACAACGCGCTGCGGGCGTCGTGACATTTTCTTCCGGCAACCATGCGCAAGCCATTGCCCTGTCAGCAAAGTTGTTAGGCATTCCAGCAACAATTATCATGCCGCATGATGCCCCGGCGGCCAAAGTTGCGGCGACGAAAGGCTATGGCGGAAAAGTGGTAACTTACGATCGCTATACTGAAGATCGTGAAAAAATTGGTCGGGACCTGGCAGAGAAACAGGGGTTAACGCTGATCCCCCCTTACGACCATCCGCACGTGATCGCAGGCCAGGGCACCGCCACAAAGGAGCTAATTGAAGAAGTGGGTCAGTTAGACGCCCTTTTCGTGTGTCTGGGCGGTGGCGGCCTGCTCTCAGGATCCGCCCTGGCGGCCAGACATCTGTCTCCTGACTGCATCATCTATGGTGTCGAACCTGAGGCGGGTAACGATGGTCAACAGTCGTTTCGTAGCGGCAAAATAGTTCATATCGATACGCCCAAAACCATTGCTGACGGTGCTCAGACTCAACATCTCGGGAACTATACGTTTCAGATTATCAAGCAAAACGTGAACGATATTCTGACTGTTTCAGACGCTGAGTTAATCGCCTCAATGAAATTTATCGCTGAACGCATGAAAATCGTCGTTGAGCCGACCGGGTGTTTGGGTTTTGCTGCCGCCAGAGCGCGTAAAGCTGAGCTTCGCGGCAAGAAAATCGGCATTATCATCAGCGGTGGAAACGTGGATATCAGTCGCTACAGTGAATTTCTGGCCGGATGATAAACAGGGTATCTGCCATGCAGATACCCTACTTTTACTGTCTGTACACTCCCGTCTGGAAAAACGCTCCCAGGTCACTGTAAACTGGCAACAGACATCACCGCAGGAGACTGGCATGCCAAAAACCGACAATAACTCGCTTCTCAGCCAAATTGATACTATCGCCAGGGGATTGAGTGAGACCTTCTCTCCGTTTTGCGAAGTGGTGGTTCATGACCTCAAAAATCCAGAACATGCCATTTTATCCATCCATAATAATCTTTCCGGACGTCAACCTGGCCAGCCAGCAACCGAGCTTGGCCTGGCGAGAATCGCATCACCTGACTTTCCCAGCATCATTGCGAACTACAGTAATCAGTTTGCCGATGGCCGTCCGGTGAAAAGTACCTCCATTGGCATCAAGGACGAAGACGGCAAATACGTAGCGGCACTTTGCCTGAATGTCGATATGACGCTGTTCCGTGGTATGCAGAGTGCTCTTGCGCGTTTTACTGAAACTGAAAATTCCCCCATTAAGGAACATATCGATCCCGGCAGTAATGAAGTCATCCGCCAGCGTATTGATGACTTTGCCGCTAAACGCGCCACGACGGCCCGAGCCCTTAAACCTCAAGACCGTAAGCTGCTGATTCAACAATTACGCCAGGACGGTTTGCTGAACGTACGCAAATCTATGGATACGGTTGCACAGCATCTGGGCGTATCGAGGGCCACCGCCTATCTGTATGCCCGCCAGTCAGCTCAGGCGGGTGAATAAACGGGTTCAGATAGACCACACTTGCCGCGTATAGAATTTCTGTCCTTGATTCCCGACACGAAGCGCTCCCGCTCCACTAAAGGTGGCTTCGTGCCCGATATAGTTACCCACCAGTAAACAACCAAATCCAGCTGCAGTGAAAAAATAAACCTTTATTTTCGTGCGTATTTATTGGCACTGAGTAAATAGATGATTTATTTTTGTACATACATAGTGAAATTTATCTTTACTCAAATAACACACCAGCATTTTTAATGCACCACAGCAGAACAAGCAACAACTAACTCACTGATTTAAAAGAGTTAAAAAGCTATTGAAGTTATTACACCAATAATACCCATGCAATATATATAAATAGCGTGATATCTAAATTATAATTCTTTAACATCCGGCTGATTGGTGAGGTAAGAATGCGGTTAATGATCATGTTGGTGAGCTTTGTACTCTCCACCCAGCTATGGGCAGGTGAACTTTCCAGGCCCACCGGTAAAGTGCTTTTAACGCTATCGGGTAATATTGAAAATACAAATGCAGACGGGAAAGCCGTTTTTGATACCGCCAGCCTTGAGAAGCTGGGCATGGTCAGTTTCCAGACCACTTCCCCCTGGTATAATGGACGCACTACCTTTACGGGTATTCCGCTACAAAAGCTCATGGATTATGTCGGGGCGAACGGCTCTGTTGTTAAGGTCACTGCGCTCAATGACTACACCACCGTTATCCCTCTTAGTGATTTCAAAAAATACAATGCTATCCTTGCGTTAAAAATCAACGGAAAATATATGCGCATCCGTGACAAAGGCCCGTTATTCATTGTGTACCCCTATGACAGCATGCCAGAACTGAATAATCAGATTTATTATTCAAGGTCTGCATGGCAGGTCAGTAGTATGGATATTGAGTAAGCGTTCAGAGGAACATCATGAACAGAATACTGGCTGGCATCATCTTTTTTCTTTTTATATCTACCGGTTATATCTCTTTCCTCGTGCATGAACGACAACAAGAGTTACAGAAACTGACTCACTACACCGATTCCTGGTCTGCTGCTCAGCTGGTATCACAATATTACCGATTTGAATCGTTGCTTGGTCTTTACACTATCGATGATACGATGAATCTCGATGATGTACGCATGCGCCTCGACATTATGCTTAGCCAGAGTGATTTGATAAAAGAAGGTGACCTGGGGCGCTACATCGAAAGCAATATAGCTCACCGTGAACTGGCGGTAAAACTTGAAAATACCCTTAGTTTTCTGGATGTTAATCTAGAAAAAATGAACCGTTCAGCACTCCAGGCTTATCTGAAAAAAATGCATACTCTGGATGCGCCACTGGGTCGTCTTTCATCTGGTGCGTTAAACAAAGATGTTAACTCGATCAATAACGCCAACCAAAAAATTCAGACGCTGTACTATATTTATTCTGCAACCTCTGTGCTGCTGATAATACTGAGTGCGATTCTGGGCGTGCTCATTTTCTATCAAAACAGAAATATTCTGCGGGCGCACCTGCAGGTCAAGAGTCTTGCCGAAGAACTGCAGAAATCTAAAGAAAAACTGCAAATGCAGAATGCTAAACTAGAATATGACGTCTACCATGACTCTCTTACCGAGATGAATAACCGTCAGCTATTCTGGAGCGATTTAAATAAAACAATTGAGAGAGCAGAAAAAAATCACGATTCTGTGACTGTGATGTTGTTTGATTTAGATCGATTCAAAGAGGTAAATGATACGTATGGTCATGATGCCGGTGATATGTTGCTACGCCAGATATCAGACCGACTGGTTTCGATGAGCCTTACCTCGGATACGCTGTATCGCCTGGGTGGAGATGAATTTGCGTTTCTCTCAAGCGGCCTGACAGAAAGCCACGCCGTTTCGCGCGCCCAGAAAATATGTGAATTTATCAGCCAGCCCTACACTATTTATAACACGATTATCAACATAACCACCTGTGTTGGCATTGTTATCTCAGACACTGAACGTCGTTCCGACTATCTTTATAAATTTGCCGATCTGGCCCTTTATGAAGCCAAAGGTGAAGGCTCTGGTAAGATAAAAGTCTTCCGACAACGAATGTTAGAAAAGCTACAAGAAAGCAGAACGCTTGAGCATGATATGGCATTGGCAATAGTGAACAAAGAATTCGTGGTTTATTATCAGCCCATTGTTGACTCCTTCAGCCAGGAAATTTATAGCTATGAAGCCCTAATTCGTTGGCTCCATCCTCTAAAGGGCCTCCTGTCGCCGGATAACTTTATTCCTGTTGCTGAAAAAACCGGAATGATTAATGAGATGGGGAAAGCTGTGCTTGAAATTGCCTGCCGGGAAGCGGCTTGTTGGGCGGTTCCGGCTAAAATTTCAGTGAATGTCTCTCCTGTCCAGCTAAGCAGCAAAGCCTTTGTCGGTATCGTACTGTCTATTCTGAAAGAAACTGGACTCCCAGCCGATCGTCTTGAACTGGAAGTAACAGAATCCTCTCTCTTCACTGAGAGTACGACGCCGATGAATACACTTAATAAACTCAGAGCCATGGGTGTAAAAATCTCCATCGATGATTTTGGTACCGGATATTCTTCCCTTTCGCGCCTGAGCAGGCTTGCCTTCGATAAAATTAAAATAGACAAGTCGTTTGTCCATTCAATATCCACACAGGAAGATGCGCTTAATATCATCAAACTGATCACCGGCATGGCGAAATCCCTCAATATGAAGGCTGTTGCTGAAGGTGTTGAAACGCAGGAACAACTAAAAAGCCTTCAGGCGCTGGGCTGCGATTTCGCCCAAGGATATCTGTTTGGTAAACCTCAGCCTTGTATCGATGAGAAAATCAGAAACGGTTGAATCGCTCTCAGACTATTTGATCATCAACCGTAGCGCTAAATCATTCGGATAAGGATCAAAATAGTTCTGGGTAAGCAGATAGCTGTCTGGGTATTCAGCCAGATAGTGCTTGAGTAGCGTCAGAGGCGCCAATATTGGCAGCAGCCCACCGCTATAGTTGAGGATAACGTCACGTAACTCTCCGCGCTGGCGGGTGTTCAACTGTTCGCGGAAGTAGCCCTGGATATGCATCAGTACGTTGGTGTGATTTTTCCGTGAGGCGGGCTTTTTGAGGATCGTCATGAGCTTTTCACGATAGACAACAAAAAAAGCCTCCAAATCATCCCACTGGTGAAGCGAGGCAACGAATGGGCCGATTTCCCGGTAACCGGCCTGGTGATGAGCCAGAAGCTGGAGCTTATAGCGACTGTGAAAGTTGAGTAAGCCATGGCGAGTAAGACCATTGGCCCGCAGCCTGTTAAGCTCATGCAATGCGAACACGCGTTCGACAAAGTTCTCCCTCAGCACTGGATCGTGCAAGCGGCCATCTTCTTCGACTGGCAACCACGGGTAGGTTTCCATTAACGCGCCAGTAAACAGACCAGTCCCTTCTTTTCGCCCACGATTTCCCTTCTCGTCATACAGTCTCACTCTTTCCATACCGCAACTCGGTGATTTAGCACAGACGATAAAACCCGAGAGGCCACCAAGTCCCTGAAGATATGAGTTGGTGAAATCGGACATTTTATCGGTTACATCCTCACCAGGCGCATGGCTAAAACAGATGCGGACATTCCCTTGGGCGGTTTGAACCAGACGCAACGCGGGACGTGGTACAGGCAAACCGATGGACATCTCTGGGCAGACAGGTTTGAAAGTCACCCACTGAGCCAGGTCGTCCATCACAAACCCCATCCGTTTATGCCCACCGTCGAATCGCACGGCTGAACCAGTTAAACATCCACTAATCCCGATGACAGGCTGAGTGTTCATAGCGACCCTCTCGTTAATTGACGACCCTTTTCGGGAAAAAATGACGGTTTCACTATTAAATCATAGCGTAAGTTATCTGCTGTGAGTTGAACTGATAGATGCAAGTGTAAGTATCCCCCATAATCGTGCCATTCCTAATGAATATTTAGGCGGGATACAAACCAGGCAATCAAAGAATCCAATTAAAACAGCAAAGGCAGATACTGTAGATATATAGATCTCTAAATTGATGTTCATCACATTGACAGGTTCTTACGTGAATTCGACTTCAATCTCTTTATATACTCTTTATTTGTTCATATCTTCATGAGGAATAAAGAATGTTCGATCATGTGAAAATCGCTGTAAGTGATTACGAAAAAAGTAAAATTTTCTTTCTCAACGCGCTTCAGCCGCTTGGCGTAGAACTCATCGATGAAGGCACACCAAGCTACGGTGTTGAAATGGGCTCCGAGAATGTTTCACTTTGTCTGTTCCAGACAAATGACAAGCCGGCTCCTCTGCATCTGGCGTTTGTCGCAAAAACCCGGCAGCAAGTTGATGAATTTTACAATGCTGCTTTGCGCACGGGAGCCCAGGATAACGGAGCACCTGGCTTACGTTCCTATAGCGAAAACTACTATGCCGCATTTGTCATTGCACCTGATGGCCATAATATTGAGGCTGTCTGCCATGCGCCGGACTGATTAAGGTGCAGTTTGGATATCGAAAAATTATGCGACGTTGATTTTAAATCTGCCTGAAGAGCTGTAATAACGCTGCTTATTTGAAGTCAAGACATAAGAGTATCGTTGAAAAGAAGGAATTCGTATATGTCTAAGATTAAGTTTGAACTGAGGCGAGGAAGCGATGTGCTACGTGATGGCATGTATCTGGAATTATCTGTCAGTGAGACATCTCCTTTACGGCAAGTGGCTGAAGTTTTCTATTCTGACGTTACACAAGATTTCTTTTTGACCTGCTACGAAGAGAGTATCCCTCTTGAAGCAGTGGAGAAATTGATTTCGGAGGCGAGGATAGCTCTCCCGCCAGTGAAGCAAGGACAATAAGAATGTAGCCTTAGTGCAACATCTTTATTCTAAATATCTGCAGCTAAAGTTGGTAAATCCCCTGAACGGTTCTATAGTCGGGACTGCTTCTCATTACAGGGTTCACTAATGCGATTTAACGGACTGACTAAAGGTTTCTTCATTTTCATACTTGCCCTCGTGACCTGGGCGTTCTTCGATGTATTGTCCCCCTACTTTTCCGCCATTTTGTGGGCCGCGATATTAACGACTATCTTTAACCCGGTAAAAAACAGACTGCGTAGCGCGCTTGGCGAACGCAACGGGCTGGCATCGTTGATTACCATCGTCATTATCTGTCTGATTGTCTTTATCCCGCTGATGGTAATCCTGTCATCGCTGGCCATTGAACTGAACGTGGTGTACACCAAACTGCAACAGAATGACACGCAGTTCCCGGAAGTCGTCACTTCTATTCTTTCGTACCTTCCTGATTGGGCCAGAGGATTTCTGGCAGAACACAATCTGGATGATGTCGCGCAGATCCAGAAAAAACTGTCCGATGTCGTGCTGCAAGGCGGGCAGTACCTTGCTGGCAGTGCATTTCTGATCGGGAAAGGGACATTCGGCTTTGCTATCAGTTTTGGCATCATGCTGTATCTGCTGTTCTTCTTACTGAAGGATGGACCGTATCTGGTGCGCCAGATTCTGGACTCATTACCCCTTTCTGATTTTGCCAAACAGCACCTGTTTGCCAAATTCGTCGGCGTGACGCGGGCAACCGTTAAGGGCACGGCGGTCGTCGCTTTGGTTCAGGGTATTCTTGGCGGCATCGCGTTTGCAATTGTGGATATCGACGGCAGCGTTCTGTGGGGGGCGTTGATGGCGTTTCTCTCCCTCGTGCCTGCCGTGGGCTCAGCGATCGTCTGGGTACCTGCAGCAATATTCCTGTTCGCCACCCACCAGCTATGGCAAGGGCTGTTTATCGTTGGCTTCTTCGTGATTATCGTTGGGCTGGTGGACAATATCCTGCGCCCGCTGCTGGTAGGTAAAGACACCAAAATGCCGGACTATCTGATTTTGATTACCACTCTCGGCGGCATGGAGATCTACGGCATTAACGGCTTTGTGATTGGCCCCCTGATTGCTGCACTATTCATAACCTGCTGGAACCTGTTTTCCGGGCGTGACCATGAAGGTAACGTGGAAGGAATCGACGAAGCCTTTATGGAAGAAGGAAAAAATCCTCCAGATTTATGATTGCAGGACGATAACAGAAGGCGGTTTCGGGACCGCCTTTTTTATTTTCACGCAAAATCATGCGTTTCCTATAATTGCAATCATGCGTATTCATTAATCGTCGCAGAAGGAACTAATCAGTGCGAATTGCCACAATCACCAACTGGGCCTATAGCGCGACGGTATGCCTGACCATCGCTTCAGGCGTTGTCATGCTGATGGCATCCAGCGCCGATAACACAGAACGCCAGGTGGTAGAACAGCGTTATCAGTTCGATCAACTTACCGAAGAAGTCGAACTCGATGCCTGGTCGCTGTCCGACCTGGCACGCGACTATGTTATTGCAAAAGATCCTGAGGTGCTTGACGCCTATCGTCAGAAAGAAACGTCGCTGAAAGCTGTTGAGCATCGTCTGTCGAAGCTCAAGGACCTCGGAGCAACGGATGAAGAGCTGGCGCTATTGCACGAAGGGCTGCAGATTGTTGATGCCCTGCAGGACGAGCAAGCTGCGGCGTTTGCCAGCATCGCGCGCGCAGAAGAGTCGCAGGCTATTGCCCTGCTCTATGGGAAAAGCTATGAACAGGAACTGGAACGCGCCCAGGACCGGATAGATCATTTCCGCCAACTGCTCGATAACCGCGTACGTAATACGATTGAAGATGCAACCCAGTCATCCCGCATGCTACGGACAGCCTCTGAAGTGATGGTCGGTCTGACGGCGCTGCTGTTTTTATTCGTTCTTGGTTTCATTTTAAAGCGTCGCGTCCTGCGCCCCGTCGTGCGTTTGAGCGATGTCGTAAACCGTCTCGCGTCGCAGGATTATGCCGTTGAGACGCCCAGCTTTAACCAGATAGATGAAATAGGCGACATGGCGCAGGCGATCCGGATATTTCGCGAGAACGGTCTGGCGCGTCAGAGACTGGAGAAAGAGCGAGATGCCGACTGGGCAATCCGCGATCTGCTGGCGCGTATGACGCAGCGTCTGCAAGGCTGCGAGAGTTTTGCCGATGTCATCAATGTGGCAGAGCTGTTTGCACCGAATATTGCTCCAGGTATCGCCGGGCGGCTTTACATACTGGACCAGGAACCCTGGCAAATGCGCTGCGTTGCACAATGGCTTTCTCCGCAGGGTAAAGCGGATGCGTTCCACCCGGACGAATGCTGGGCTGTGCGCCGCGGCCAGAGTCATCCTCCGGTACAAGGTGAACCCGATATCGCCTGCTACCATCTGCCAGAGTCATGCCAGCACCACACCCTGTGTGTTCCGCTGATTGCCCAGGGCGAAGCCATCGGTCTGCTCTCATTCCAGAACCTTAGCGATGATTCCGCCCCCTCCCGTGCATATCTGGAGCTGATGGCAGAAGCACTCGGCCTCGCATTAGCCAACCAGCGTCTGCGTGACGCCCTGCTGGAGAAAGCGCTCTACGATCCGCTAACCGGACTGCGCAACCGTCATCATCTTGAAGATACACTGCGTACCCAGATGAGCCAGGCAGTGCGTAACAAAGAACCGATCAGTTGCCTGATGATCGATATCGATCATTTTAAAAGTATTAATGATCGCTTTGGCCATGAGGCAGGCGATAGCGTAATCAAAAGTATCGCTGCGACTATTCAGCGCGTTGTCCACGACAGCGGCATGGCCTTCCGCTACGGCGGTGAAGAGTTTCTGGTACTGCTGGCCAATACGGATGAACAGGCCGCTAACCGCTTTGCTACGGAAATCTACAACGGCGTACGCGAACTGTCGCTGCGCTTTGGCGTTTCCGATATTGGACACGTGGATGTCTCTATAGGTGTCGCCAGTTACCCGCAGCATGCCCAGAACGACAACCTGTTACGCGCCGCAGATGTCGCACTGTACCGCGCGAAAGAGTTAGGTCGTTCGCGCATTGTGAGCTTTGGCATGCTGGAAGCGAGCTGATATGCGCCAGCACTTCGGGCATTGCTTTACCTCTACGCCAGGTGGTATGTTAATTGGATGAACACAAAACACGATATCAACGGTTTTAATCACAACCTGTGGTGGCTGCCTTCTTAAAGGCGGTCAGAATGTGTTTTCCTCATTTTAAATAACCGCCGAAAGGCGGTTATTTGCATTTAGAGACCCCTTTCGGTTTTATGACTAAGGAGTCTTACATGAACAATAAAACCATCATCCTCACTGGCGATCGTCCCACCGGCCCGCTGCATCTTGGCCATTATGTGGGGTCATTGCGCCAGCGCGCCACGCTGCAACACGATTATCAGCAGTTTATATTGGTGGCTGACCTACAAGGGTTAACCGATAACGGCAGCACACCGCAAAAGATCCGCAACAATATTCCCGAAGTACTTGCCGACTATCTTGCCGCAGGAATAGACCCGTCACTTACCACCATCTGTCTGCAATCTGCACTGCCTGCTCTCGCAGAGTTAACCGCGCTTTATATGAACATCGTCACCGTGGCTCGCGTGGAGCGTAATCCTACGGTCAAAAACGAAATTGCGCAGAAAGGGTTCGCCCGCTCGTTACCGGTTGGTTTTCTGGTTTATCCCATCAGTCAGGCGGCAGATATTACGGCCTTCAAAGCCGAAGTCGTTCCCGTCGGCGACGATCAGTTGCCAATGATTGAACAGACTAATGAGATAGTGCATAAGATGAATAGCCTGTTACCGGCCCCCGTCCTATCGCACTGCAAAGCGCTGCTGAGTGAAACCAGCCGCCTTCCAGGGATCGACGGAAATGCCAAAATGTCAAAATCGCTTGGTAACACATTGCTCCTGTCAGCCAGCGAAGAAACCATTCACCGCGCGGTTAGCGCAATGTACACCGACCCTAATCATCTGAAAGTGTCCGACCCAGGGCAAATAGACGGAAATATGGTATTCACTTACCTCGATGCTTTTCATCCGGATAATGCAAAAGTGGCGGAAATGAAAGCGCATTACCAACGGGGTGGACTGGGTGACCGGACATGCAAAAACGAGCTGGAAGTGTGCTTGCAAGAACTCATCGCGCCAATGCGCGAGCGGCGTGCAACCTACATTCAGGATAAAGGCATGCTGATGGCGATGCTCAAAAAAGGAAGCGAGCAGGCGCACGAGATTACGCAGCAGACATTAAGAGAAGTGAAGCAAGGACTGGGTTTGCCGGTATTCTGATATCGAGTTGCAACAGGAGCGATAAGTAACGATGGCTCCCGTCTGAATGCCACCGCCGGGAGTTATCAGAAGCTGGCTCGCGTTTTATCGAAAAAATTTAGGGTAAAAATCAATCTCCTTTAACCCGCTGAAAAATCTTGTCCCGATACGCATCAAGATGATGTTTCTGCAGATAACGTTCCACCTCCGTAGCCCATTGGGTTCCCTCACCGAGAGTAGCGCGGCTATGCGTTGACGCGTAAAGATATCGTCTGTCATAGAGACTAATCAGCGTCTGATTTACCGCATTGAAACTGTAATTGGGGTTGTTAGCCAGCTGCTTTTCCAGCGACTGAACGATACGCGCCTGATGGGCAGCATCGGCAGGATATTCCGTTTCATTAAGCTCGCTCAACACCAGAAATAAAGGGGGGATCTGCTCTTCGATCGCCGCCTGTAATCGATAATGCCCATCAAGGATCACATAAGATCCTAATCCGGCGATATACCAGACCAGTATCGGCGGCAACGTCCCCTCTCGGCATTTTTTACGCCACCATTTTAATCTCCCCGTATTGGGTTGAATGGCATAACGCCCTCGCAGCAAATAACCGCCCCACCACCAGTCAACCAATCTGACGTTTTCCGGCTGCGTCAGATCTGGGAAATCTTCACCGTACAGCGTCCACTGGCAGTTAATATTTTCAGTGCTTTCTGGCGCTGAGAAACGCCAGTTTTCTAACGCAATGGGTTGGGGACTGGAATAGCGCGATGAACATTGAATCGGTAACATCGGTCTTATCAACCAACGCTGCGGTGAGAGTAATGGTGTTGGCGCATTCATTAACTGACGAACAAAATACCGGCACCATTCGCCGATCCGCACCTGCTCGCCTTTGGCTTTTATCCGTTCAATATCTTCAGAAGTTACCGCAGGTAATATCTCCTGGCTCCGTGGATGATCTGCATTAAAAACCAGCCAAACGCCGGAATGATCTTCAAGCATTGAGGCCCAGAATAACGGCTCTCCGGCGAGCTGCAATGCCATACGCCCAAAATGGCCACTGAGCATTTCCATCGCTGGCTCAGTTCTTTGATTTTCTTTGAAGATCAGTTCCAACCCTTGCCACTGGTTATTACGATCAACCAGGTCTTTCCACCAATAATCTGTCATTGCCGCCTTCCCTGAGTAACGGGTTAATATCCCATGACCTTCGCCATCGGTCAGCAAGGGTGTCTTGCGTTGAGAATAAGATGCATTGTGTCAAAATCCAACCTCCCTATCGATGAGTGGCGTCAATCCCCCTCCAGAGAGGAGGTTGATTAGTGTCAGTATGAGGTCCGTCTGTATTGACGATACTGCGGATGCCAAAAAATCTCGTCAATTTTGCCTCGTAATGATTCCTCCGGTATACGAATGGCTACGCCATCGCGTTGCGCTGCAATACCAACACTAAAGGCAATGGCCTTTGTTACCTCCTGAATATTATTTATATCCGGTAATAATGGAGAATCTTTATTGCTTTTCATTGGCGAAAAAGAGGCTAACGTTCGGCTTGCCGTTATTAACATATTTTCTGTAATTCGTGTGGCGCGGCTTGCCAGACACCCTAGACCAATACCAGGGAAGATGTAAACATTATTACATTGTGCAACGGGATACTCCTTTCCTTTGTATATTACGGGATTAAATGGACTTCCCGTTGCAACAATGGCGTTTCCATCTGTCCATTCAATAATATCTTCCGGCCTCGCCTCGACCCGCGAAGTTGGGTTGGATAACGGCATGATTATTGGGAGCTTACAGTACTTGTACATTTCCCTAATAATAGCTTCGCTAAACAAGCCTGGTTGGCCGGTAACACCTATCAACGCCGTAGGATGCGCGTGACAAACAACATCCATCAGCGTCATTTTTTCGCTTTCCACACCCCAGCTTTCGACGATCGTTCGAGGCTGTGACAGTTGTCGCTGAAAAGGTGGAAGGTTTGCCTGGTCATCAGTCAACAATCCGAACCGATCCACCATATAAATTCTGGCGCGAGCTTCCACTTCAGACAAGCCTTCAGCGATCATCTGCTGAATAATATGCTCCGCAATACCGCAACCAGCCGATCCGGCCCCCAGAAATACAACTGTTTGCTCGCATAATGAACGACCGGAGACTGAGCTTGCCGCCATTAAACATCCTAGCGCGACGGCAGCAGTTCCCTGGATGTCGTCATTAAAACAGCACATCTCATCTCTGTATCGCTCCAGAAGAGGAAGTGCCGTTTGCTGAGCAAAATCCTCGAATTGCAGTAGGACCTCAGGCCATCGACGTTTAACCGCGTTTATGAACATATCCACAAACTCAAAATATTCTTCCCCGGTAATTCTTGGGTGACGCCATCCCATATAAAGAGGATCATTTAGCAGTTGAGAATTATTGGTTCCAACATCCAGCAGAATGGGTAATGTATTTGCCGGATTTATACCACCGCAGACGGTATACAAAGACAGTTTGCCGATTGGAATCCCCATGCCGCCAATACCTTGATCCCCAAGTCCCAGGATCCGTTCACCATCGGTGACGACGATGACACGAATATGCTGTTTCGTGGCATTGTGCAATATATCATCGATTTTATGGCGATCCGGCCATGCGATAAATAATCCTCTGGCCCTACGGTAAATATCAGAAAAATGTTCGCATGCATGGCCAACAACAGGTGTATAAATAATAGGTAGCATTTCTGCTAAATGTTTATTCACCAGATAATAGAATAGTGTTTCGTTAGTGTCCTGAATGTTCCTAAGGTAGATATGCTGTGCAATAGCAGACTTAAAATCGCTAAACTGGCGATATGCTCGATGGGATTGCTCCTCAATTGTTTCAACTGCATTGGGTAGCAACCCTTCCAGATTGAATATCACTCGTTCCTCTTCGCTAAAACCACTTCCTTTATTAAGAAGAGGAGATTCGAGTAGAACAGAACCTGAGTAAGGAATATAGAGCAAATTATCTACATTTTCATTTAACATAGTGTTCATCCAGATAAAAACCTTCCGTATTCAGTTACTCTTACATACTGGAAATTAGCGTATTAGCGATTAGCATAGTTATGATTCCACCAAGTGCCGGAATGACCGTTCTGCGCACGATCATAAATGGGGAACACTCTCCCGATTTACTGACAGCAATAATAATACCGGCAACAGGCGACATTGCGCGTCCCATCCCAGCCATCAGTTGCATTGGCAGAAGCATATGTACGGCGTTCATACCAAACTTTGTTGCAATAGACTGCGCCATACCGGCAAATGAAAAGAAGGCTGCAACCCCCGATCCTGTCAGTACGGCCGTTACCCCGACCAAACATGCCATTACAATCGTCATGCTGGTGAAACCAAAGCCAGCGTTATGTGTCGCATCGAGTAAATAATCCACTGCACCAATTTTTTGTAATCCCTGTGCGAAAATTTCGGCGCATACCAGTAATGAAACGATACTGGTAAACATACTCCCCATACCTTTAAAGAAGACTTGTACTCCCTTGCAGCACTCTTTAAAGTTTCGTTTTACACATAGCTCAAAAATAAAGGCGACAATAGTTCCGATAACCATTGCAGTCACGACATCTACTTTAATGGTATCAACAACCAACGGACTGAACACCAATACCAGAACGACAGGAAAAATGGGCAATAACCCGTAGAACTTAGGTGCTGGCACGTCATCTTTTTCAGCAATCTCGGGTTGCACAGCACATTGTGACGCAACAACATGTCCATCTTTTTTGTCAAAATATTTCGCCGTAAAATAGATTAATATAGAAACGACAACCATCACCGCCGCAGCTACCGGCATCTGATAATGAGCAAAATACAGTGCTGTTTCCATGCCAGCATATTCAGCAGCTAAGTTCGCGGTGCCAACGGCCGGCCCAAGATCCATAAAGGCACACATGCCAATCATAGCCGCGGCAGCAGCCTTACTTACCCCAAGCCGAACCAAGACCGGGAAAAATGTAACCAGCAATAACATTGCAAGGCCCGCAGCACTGGAGATGGCAACATGGAGCAATTGCGCAAAAATGTAGCCGATGGCAAGGATCAGGTAAGGTGCTTTTAAAGCCTCCAGCGGCCTAATGCAGACATCAACCATGGCCTTTGAAGCTTTAATATGATCCATATAGCTGGCGAAACCACCGGCCGCCATAATAATCAAACCGATCCCTGCTACCTGCGTTGATAATGAACCTTTTACAAAAGCAAATATATCAATCCAGACAGACCCTGTGGATTTTGCATTTCCATATAAGATACTTTTTTCAGGGTAGAAAATGGCTGTAATTGTTAACAAGGAAAGCCCCGCTAACAGCAAAATAGTTTGCGGCTGGTAATTCTTGATAATTAACCAAGTCGCAACGACAGTAATAACTATCGCAATAATAAAAGCACTCATGGATATGTCCTGTTATTTATTCGTCAAGATATTAATAATCCATATAGCCACAGTGGTTACATGAGGATAACAAACAATAATGTCGTTGAGTGTGCATGATGTATTTAGCTAAAATTATGCCCCATCATCAGAATTAATATCGTTAAGCATCATTCCAGCAACCAGTGCGGTTCTGGTAACGATATTTTCGGGTAATATATGCTCATGGAGCGCATGGATACCGGCTCCTGTCGCACCAAGGCCATCTAATGTAGGAATACCTAACGCCGCGGTGAAGTTTCCATCACTACCACCTCCAGCCGATTTCGCAGTAATCGTAATGCCCAGTATTTCCGCAATCTTTTGCGCTTTTTCAAATAGCTGTTCGGAAGCTGAAGAACGTTCCATCGGTGGGCGAGTTTGCCCTCCTTCAATTCTGAGTTGGCTACCCTGCAAATGAGGTGTCAAACGGGTGATAGCATCATGGATCCGTGCAGCTTCTGACTGATTTTCCACTCTGGTATCAATTTCTAATTCGGCAGAATCCGCGACGACATTGACCCGACTGCCACCCCGTACAATACCAACGTTAACGGTGGTACCGCGCTCAGGATCATTCAACTCTCGCAATTTGAGGATCTGAAAAGCCATTTCCTCAATAGCACTAACCCCCTCACCTGGATTATTGCCTGCATGCGCAGCAAGACCTGTGATAGCAATGCGGTAGCGGCCAGTGCCTTTACGGGCAATTTTTAAATCACCATGAGTTGTCGCCGGTTCAACAACCAATACTTGCTCAGATCCTGTAGCATTACGGATAATCCATTCCTTCGAACTTGGACTTCCGAGTTCTTCATCACTATTGCACAGGAAAACAATGCGCTTACCACCGAGATGCCCGCTCTCTTTTAACGCACGAACCGCCCAGATAGACTGAATCATCCCGGCTTTCATATCGAGGATCCCCGGGCCATACCATTTCCCCTCTTCTTCGCGAAGTGAGAGTACCCCTTTATCCCAGACCGTATCAAAATGCCCCAAAATTGTGGTTTGCGGGCCCTCTTTTCCCAGAACAAATTTTAACTGGTTACCGTAATGTGTCTGTTTTTCAGTTTCAGCCTGTATACCCAGACGCTTTTCGAAAATAGCTTTTAAAACGTCACCACAGTGGTCAACAGCAGCTTTATCAGTTGAAGGAGACTCAGCCAGTACCAAATCGCTGATATCTTCCATGATAAGGTCAGTATGTTTCTGTAAGTAATTAACAACGCTCTTCATTGCCACACTCTCCGCATAGGTATTTAGCATTAGTATGTGATGAATCCCGGTTGAAAAAGAATCAGGCTCCTATGCTATTATTGTTGCTTTCAGGTCAACAATAATGGCAAAAACATGACATTGAGCACCTATCCAGAAAAAGCGATCCGTTATTTATATATGGTCGGATTGTACGGTGGGATCCGCAGAGCCGCCGACATCCTTGGCTTTAACCCTTCGGTTGTCAGTCGCCAAATCTCTCTTCTGGAAAGAACAATACAGCTGCCATTGTTGGAGAAAAGAGGACGTAACGTTGTCCTCACCGAGGCGGGAAGATTACTGGCTGATGACTACGCCATTACTCAACAAAAACGCAATGAACTTGAGCGGCAACTCAGCGATATGCGCCATATGCGTGGAGGGACAGTTACGCTGCGCGTTGGACAAGGGATGGTCCAGGAAATCATTACCCACGTCGTGAGCGATTTTGCCCAAATCTACCCGAATGTGTTTGTAGATATCACTTCTGGCAACATGGAAACGTCGATGGAACTCATTGCAAGAGGTGAAGTGGATATGGCCGTGGGATTTGGTCCCGTTGGGCAACCGGCACTTAAACGATATAGCTATAATCGGGGAGCCATTTGTGCCATTGTCAGGAAGGATCATGTTATTTCTGATTTAAAGAAAGTAACGCTTCAGGAACTTTCCCGGCATCGCCTGATTGCTATGCATGACAATTTTGGGCTTCAGCGATATCTCACTGCGATGTTTCGCGATGAAGCGATTATGTTCAGGCCATCCTACTGCTGTAATTTGTTTACCAGCGCAATAGCCCTGTGCCGTGCGGGACTGGGGATTGCTTTTATGACAGAACAAACCGCTAATGCAAATTCTTATCCTGGGGAATTGACGGCAATACCGATTGATCATCATATTGCCAGAGAGTGTCAGTGGCATGTATTGCGTAGCTCCGATCATCGTTTTACACCGGCTGCTCATTACTTATGGAAGTTGCTGTGTAATTATTTAAGTGACTCCAGCACGTAGAAATGTAAAAACATCACGCAGTTTAACAATCAGGTGTGACTCGCCCGACGCACAGCCTGAGTAAATAGCATTCTGCAAAATTAACAAAATACAATCATTTCAAAACTCAAAAATAACATATAAATCATTACGATAAACAATTACTGGGACAGTTAATAGCGGGTTATAGCAGCTATTAATGTGTCCCTTTTTATGTCCCTGCTCCTAAAGATGCCCCCAAAATCACGCCTCAAGTGGGGTAAAACCACTCCAAAACCACACAGGTTATTCAAGCCTCTCATCATCAGTACTTATGGCCTTCAACTATTCAAATCTCACGTGAAAAACAGTACCTCCTCATACGACCGCTCAGAGCCAAATATAGTCATTCACACCCTGAGTTTTCTTTGAAAAACAGGCCGGAAAACATCAAAGGTACAAACCGCTAATCTATATGTATCATTTAGGTGTAGCCCGTTCACATTGAAAATTATCACCCCAATCACGCATTGCAAGTAAAACGGGTTTTAACGTGACTCCGAGCGGTGTGAGTTCATACTCCACTCTCGGTGGCACTTCTGCGTATACGGTACGGCTGATGATTCCATCAGCCTCCAGTTCGCGAAGCTGTAGCGTAATCATACGGCGAGTGGCGGTATCAATAAGCTTACACAGTTGGTTAAAACGCTGTTTCCCATCAAGCAAATGAAAAAGGATTATCGGTTTCCATAACCCGCCAATAACACCAAGTGTGACCTCAACAGAACATCCGGTGCGCCGAGTGTTGTGCTGGCGGGGTATTTTTTTATCCGAAAGCTCATCAGTATCATTCATGTAACTTAGTCTCAAAATTGTGCGTACTTGATAGGTTAATACCTGGCAGTATAATAGATTTACTACGTTATGGAATGAGTATGTATAAAGTAGTCCTGACAATAATTGTAAAAATGCCAAAACCAATGCTCTTCGAATAATAATTTAATACCTTTGATGCTAATTACTGTCATCAATCAGGAGGTTTTATGAAAGCAATAGCTATTACACACTCAGGTGATCAAGGCTATAATCTTGATTACCTCCTTGATATTGATATATCCGTTCCGGTTGCTACTGGCCGCGATCTTCTAATTGAAGTGAAGGCTGTTGCCGTCAATCCCGCCGACGTAAAAATTCGCGCCTGGCATAATACCAATATGTCTCGCATATTAGGCTGGGATGCAGTCGGCATTGTTAAATCGGTTGGTGAAAACGTGACGCTTTTTAAACCAGGTGATGAGGTCTGGTATGCTGGAGCATTAACGCGTCCGGGCTGCAACAGCGAATATCAACTGGTTGACGAGCGCATTGTAGCGCATAAGCCAACGTCAATAAGTCGTGCTGCGGCCGCCGCCATGCCATTGACGAGCATTACCGCGTGGGAGCTACTGTTCGATCGTCTGGGTATTGTGGAAGGCGGCAACGCTGGCGATACACTATTGATTGTTGGCGCTGCTGGTGGCGTGGGTTCCATGCTAACGCAACTGGCCCGTCAATTAACAAAAATGACGGTTATCGGCACCGCCTCCAGACCTGAAAGTAAGGAATGGGTGAGAAAAGTCGGTGCGCATGAAGTGATTGATCATAGTAAACCACTTGATGAAGAGTTGGCCCGTATCGGTATTAATGACGTCACCCATGTAGCAAGTTTGACGAATACAGACGAGCACTATCCAGAATATCTCAAGATTATCGCACCGCAAGGAAAATTAGGTATTGTAGATGATCCTGAATATATCAATGCGGTTCCATTGAAAGGGAAATGTATATCGCTGCATTGGGAAGCGATGTTTGTACGTTCAATATTTGAAACAGAAGACATGATCTGCCAACATTTATTACTTAGCAGAGTCGCAGACTTAGTGGATAGCGGCGTAATTCAGACTACACAAGGCGAACATTTCGGTAAAATTAATGCAGAGAACCTGCGTAAAGCCCATAAAAAAATAGAAACTGGCAGGATGATAGGAAAAATTGTTCTTGAGAACTTTTAATACGCTCCCTCTTTTGTAAATATCAAACTTTTTAAGGTCAAGATATGAAATGCTATAAATTAACCGGTCATTCCAGTCCTGCATTGAAACTTGAAACTGTCGCAACCAGCGCGCCGGGTCCCGGACAAGTCGCTATTGCCATTAAGGCCGTATCCTTAAACTACCGTGACCTGATCGTCACCGAGCATGCCAAAGACAGTGTTCCCGTGTCTGACGGAGCCGGTGTGATTGTTGAAGTGGGCGAAGGAGTGACGGACTATCAGGTGGACGACCGCGTTGTCATTGGCTTTATGCCAGACTGGGTAGACGGTAGCTATTCTGAGGCGAAGAAAGCCTCATCACTGGGTGGCCCTGGCGTTGATGGTGTCTTAACTGAGCGCTTTATTGTCTCCACCACCGGTATCTGCCGCATTCCTGATAGCCTCTCTTTTGAAGAGGCTGCAACCCTACCTTGTGCCGCGGTTACCGCATGGTCCGCGCTGTTTGAGCATGGCACGCTAACGCCAGGAAGTACTATTCTGCTCCAGGGTACAGGTGGCGTATCGATTTTTGCCCTGCAAATGGCCAAGCTGGCGGGCTACCGGGTTATCATCACCTCCAGTTCTGATGAAAAGCTGTCCAGAGCCCGTGAGCTTGGCGCCGATGAGACCATCAACTATAAAAAGACGCCAGAATGGGCAAATGAAGTGCTGAAACTGACTAATGGTAAGGGTGTTGACCTTGCTGTTGACGTGACCGGACCCGCCACGCTCAATTTAACCACGAAGGCCACGCGGTTTGGCGGTCGAATTTCGCTGATTGGCGTGCTTTCTGGGTTCAATGGTTCCATCGATATTGGCATCCTGGAAAAGCGCATTACGCTACAGGGCATCTATGTTGGACCGGTATCGACGCTAGAAAAAATCGCTTGTTCTGGCATCAAGCCCTATGTAGACCGGATATTTACCTTTGAAGAGGCCGAATTAGCTTATCAGACGCTAAAGAGAGGACAGCATTTCGGGAAGGTTGTCCTCCGATTCTGATGGGACCAGGAACGGTATGTTTGTAGACAACTGGATAGTAGATAACGTGTTGGTGTGTACTATCCGGCTATGCGCGAAAAATTGGTTATGTTTTTTCCTACTGCGGACACGCTTCCAATTCTAGCAATTTTGTTAGTCGTGTCCGCTTTTCGTTCACAGCGCACCTTGCGGCGCTTCACTAGATGCCATGAAACGGGCATTTCAGTAGTAGTTTGGGCTGTGCTCAAACTCCCCCAACCCTTTGTGATACGATATTAGATTTAAATTGTCATATGGGGTCAGATTTTGAATTCATACATTTTCCTTGCCGGGGCCATCGTAGCTGAAGTCATAGGTACAACCCTGATGAAGTTCTCTGACGGATTCACACGCCTATGGCCATCTGTAGCAACTATTGTGTGCTACTGCACAGCCTTTTATCTTCTCTCCCAAACTCTGTCGACCATTCCAACGGGTATTGCATACGCAATTTGGTCAGGTGCTGGAATCGTATTAATCAGTCTTTTGGGCTGGTTGGTAAGTGGGCAAAAGCTAGATTTTCCGGCGATCGCAGGTATGCTTCTTATTTGTGCTGGGGTTCTGGTTATTAATATTTTTTCAAAATCCTCCCCACATTGATCCTCTTATCTTGATCGAGTAGGAAAAGTGCATATGAAAATACCAATACTCCATACGGAACGCTTGCTGTTAAAACCATTAGAAGCCGAAGATGCCTCGCAGATTCAGGTGCTTTATCCCCGCTGGGAGATAGTTCGCTATATGGTCTCCTCAGTACCCTGGCCCTATCCTGATAACGGTGCGGAGAATTACGTCAATAACGTTGCCCTGCCTGATATGGAAAAAGGGATTGCGTGGATCTGGACTATCAGACTCCGTGAGGCCCCTGACGCTCTTATAGGTTTAATTTGCCTTTATGACGTTGAGGATAATAACCGTGGATTTTGGTTAGCTCCGGAATATCAGGGGCAGGGTTTTATGCGTGAGGCCAGTAATGTCGCTACGGATTACTGGTTTAATACGTTAAATAAGACGGTATTGCGTGCGCCGAAAGCCTCTCTCAATATCCGTTCCAAACGTATTTCAGACAGTAGCGGCATGCGGCTTATCAAGACGGAAAAGAAAGAGTATGTCAGCGGTTTGCTGGATTCTGAACTTTGGGAAATCACGCGCGACGAATGGAACGCTCGTCAGGTTGGTTAATATAAATTATGGAATGTCCATAACCGAACCGCAGAGAATTTCTATTTTTGCCCTGCACCAATGGCAAGTTTATTAATCCTGCAGTTGCGATCATAATAAATAGATACGCAGCGAAGCCTGTCACTCGCGGGCAACATGAGTAATGCTATCTTATTTGAGGATTCTGGCATGGCCCCCTTTCATCAACTGACTGCCACCAGTTTGCATGGCCAGCCCATCTGTATGGCCGACTACGCTGGCAAACTGGTTCTGGTGGTTAATACCGCCAGCCATTGTGGTTTCACTCCACAATATGCAGGCCTCGAAGCGCTCTACAAGAAGTACGCCGCGCAGGGTCTGGTGGTGCTTGGTTTTCCCTGCAACCAGTTCGGTAACCAGGAGCCCGGTGGAGCCGATGAAATCGCGCAAACCTGTCACATCAACTACGGTGTGAGCTTCCCGATGTTTGAGAAAGTGGAAGTCAACGGTGCCGCTACGCACCCGGTATTTCGTTACCTGAAAGACGAATTACCCGGCGTGCTGGGTGGGCGGATCAAGTGGAATTTTACTAAGTTCCTGATCGGGCGTGACGGCAAGCCGCTTAAGCGATTTGCCCCCTTCACTACCCCAGAGAAAATTGAAACCACTATCCTTACAGCGCTTAAAGCCTGAGCGCCTCTGTAATTCAAACCGTCCCTGGTATGCCCCAGTTCGCTGCCTGAATAAAAAACACGCTGCAAAATCAACAAAATATAATCAACTTGCTTAATTACTCTGCAATCGCGTGAGATCAGGAAGAAAAATGCTATTTCCCTCTTGCCTCATTCGGTCTGTGCCGCTAATATTCGTCCCCGTTGTCACCTACAACGTTGCGTTCATAGCTCAGTT
>OFDJ01000140.1_pt1 | contig 37364 bp, 42 predicted proteins | sample 1520901 | NCBI WGS metagenome assembly OFDJ01 (sample SAMEA2699035, study PRJEB24076) | metagenome | biome: Human gut stool | place: Spain | collected 2012-11-19 | reverse complement strand
CGCGACGGCGGAGGGCTCTGGACGATTTGCCGTGGCGCCACGATGGTTGATGGTACGCCAGTAGTTAAGGGCATGAAGATGTCTGCTGAGAAATGCGCTCAGGTAAACGCCATTGAACGTGATAAGGCACTGGCGTGGGTTGAGCGAAATATAAAAGTTCCGCTGACCGAGCCGCAGAAAGCCGGCATCGCTTCTTTCTGCCCTTACAACATTGGCCCCGGAAAATGTTTCCCGTCTACGTTCTATAAGCGAATTAATGCTGGCGACCGTAAAGGCGCCTGTGAAGCTATTCGCTGGTGGATTAAAGACGGCGGCCGCGATTGTCGTCTGACAAAAGGCCAGAAAAATGGCTGCTATGGGCAGGTAGAGCGACGAGATCAGGAAAGCGCGCTGACGTGCTGGGGGATAGACCAGTGAAATATTTACCATCTGCAATCTGCTTCATTGTCGCCGGAATACTCGCATGCAAGGGTATGACTGGTTGGGGATGGTTCTTGTTTGTGGGAGTGATATTGCTATGAGTTTTCGCTCTCAGATCATTATCGCCGCGCTTCTGGTATCCGTTGCATTCATCGGCGGAAATGTCTGGAGTAACCGAGGCTGGGAAAAAAAGTGGGCGGAACGTAATAGCGCGGAATCATCGCGAACAGCGAACGCGCAGACCGCCGCCCGCATGATTGAACAAGGGCGTATTATTGCCCGTGATGAGGCTGTAAAAGATGCACAAGCACAAGCCGCAAAATCTGCTGCCACTGCTGCTGGTCTGTCTGCCACTGTTAGCCAGCTGCGCACCGAAGCAACAAAACTTGCCACCCGCCTGGACGCCGCAAAGCACACCGCAAATCTTGCCGCTACCGTCCGAAGCAAAACAACCGACGCCGACGCCAGAATGCTCGCCGACATGCTCGGAGATATTGCAGCAGAAGCTAAACTTTATGCTGGAATCGCTGACGAACGCTACCGTGCCGGGATGACGTGTGAGCGCATTTACGACTCGGTGAGGGAGGCAAACAACAAAGGGTATGAATGATGCTTATTTACTTGAAAACTATAAGTATGCCCCAAGTTAAATAGATGCCACTAAATGTGTGGTTAATAGGAGTGTATGAAATGTTGGATGGTTATTTCAATAATGATGGTGATAGCGGCGAAGCTTTTGTTAACAAGCGGAAGCGGTTATTAGCTGTACAAGCCGCTTTGGAAATCGCAAAACAAAGTGTCGGAAACTATCATCAGTCTACTGTATCGAGAGTTAACGAAGATTTAGCCAAAACTGCTGATGGAATAGGAAAATTAGCAGATGCTATTCAATCTGCTCTGGAAAAATAGCAAGTTTTTGACCCAAACCGCCTTCGGGCGGTTTTTTTATTGTTGTCATTATGGGCATTACAGTATGAGTTCAATGAGTGCCTGTGATAACTCATGACCCATGAAGGTTACTGATGAATAACGCTGTTGAAATTGGTGAAAAGAGTGTAATGGTTCACCTCGCTGGTGGTGGTCATGTTGTTGTTGGTAATTGGGGTAACGACACCAGTACGGCGGCAAATCCACTACCACCTCTTACACCAGACGAAGAAAAATATGGACGAGGTCTTTGCCTGCTGCCTACTGGTTGGGAGGAGCTTAGTGCTGGTGAACACTGGCAAAACCACCTAAGCGATTCCTTGCGTCAGTTGTGGCCATCGTTCAACAGAGAACAGAAAATGGCTATAGCCTACACCATCAGTGAGCTGTCAGATGAGCTGACCAACATCTCATACGAACACTCCTGGTAGTACCACCGAAGCGCATCGCACGCGCACATCAAAGAGAGTCTTTCAGCTGTGAGCCTGGGTAATCCGTTACCTCTTGGCGGCTTTATCGTGCGACAGGCTCACGTCTAAAAGGAAAATTCAATGCAACTTCCGCAAGTATTAACGTCACCCCGAGCTTGGGGTATCCAGGTTGAATGGCTGTGGCCAGAAAATAGCGGTGAGCATTCACGGCTTGAAATGCAGTATCTCAATGCCGATGGTCGTCTGCAAAAACAGGTTATCGCATGGCCGTTAGCCGGGGTATTGATCGCTGGCCTTAAAGCTGGCGAACGCCTGCAGATTCGCTTACGACCGATTGATAAAAATGGTGCTGTTCGTGAATGGATGGGAAGTGACTGGGTCGAGGGTGTGTCATCCAGCAATGCAGAAGAGTACCTCAATGCAATGGCTGGTAGTAGCGACATGCGCTTAATGACTACTCTTAGCGCACCGAATTTCAAAATCGTAAATGGTGAAGTTTTTATCAAAAATGCGTTCATAGGTAACGGGCTTACTACAGACGATAAAATCCGGCTCCGTGAACATGGTTTGAGTGAGCAGGATCTCGAAAATGCTTCAGCTTATCGCCAGGGATTCGAACAGCATACCGCTGGTGGTGTAGCTTCTGTGTCATACGCCATGAACATCGGTATCAATCGCGATAAGCTGGTTCAGAGCACAGTAACTATTAGGACCCCTAAGTTTAAAATTAATTATGGCGTTGATACCAATCTCGAAGCGGTGCTTGATAACGCGCTGAAAAATACTGCTGAATGTGCCGAGCTGGATGTCGCAAAGCAAATGGCAGCAGACCAGAAAGCGATGGATGAACTGGCTTCCTATGTCCGCACGGCCATCATGATGGAATGTTTCCCCGGTGGTGTTATCTGGCAGCAGTGCCGTCGATAGCCTATGGAGGTCATATGCGTCTCACTGTATTAGATGACGATCCCGGCAGGAAGATTAATCTCGGTGTAGAGCGATACGCTGTTTTTCTCGATGGCATTGAAGTTAAGCATGTCTTCACTGCTGACGATGAGAAGGGCGAAGTAATCGCAGCCGTTCCCGACGAGCGCGGCTTTATGACGGTGGAGAACGGTGAAGTGAAACGGCAGGTGCTCTATGGTTCCGTGAGGATTGAGTGCTTACCTAAGTAACAGGATCTATGCATGAACAAAGACCCCCGTATTTACGGCAGCAAGTGGGACCGTGAGCGTCTTATATTCCTTCGTGCTCACCCCTTATGCGTCATGTGTCACGAGCAAGACAGGGTGACAGCAGCAACCGTCGTTGACCACATCATTCCGCACAAGCTGAAAGAGGCGCTGCGATCTGGTGACAGCCAGGCAATAGCGAAGGCACAGAAGCTTTTCTGGAGCCGGAAGAACTGGCAAGGGCTGTGTAAGCAGCACCACGACTCAACGAAGCAGCGAATGGAGAAACGCGGTGCCGTCATCGGATGCGATGAAAGTGGGATGCCACTAGACCCCGCGTCACACTGGTTCAAATGATAATGGTTATCATGAGGTGGAGGGCGGGTAAAAAGTTCAGAACCTTGCCCCTGAATGACCGCCGCTCGTCCTTTTTGTGCACAACCGCGAAATGAAAAGTTTTTTTCCGGGAGGTTCCGATGGCAGGACGTCGCCCGAAACCGTCCCACCTGAAAGTGGTGACCGGCAATCCGGGCAAGCGAAAACTTAACGATAAAGAGCCCCAGCCCGCGAGAGAAATCCCCAGCCCTCCGGCCCACCTTACAGACTGGGGAAAAGTCGCCTGGGGAAAACTCACTGTGCTGCTTGACGGTATGGGCGTACTTACCGTGGCTGACGTGCTGGCGCTGGAGCGCCTTTGCGATATTTACGCCGACATACTCCAGCTGCGCCTTACGATCGCTGACGAGGGGAGAACGTATACAGTGCAGACGGATGGCGGCTTTTTGATTAAGGCAAACCCTGCAGTGGCCATGTTGGCTGATGCAGATCGCCGTTTTAAAAGTTACCTGGTCGAATTCGGTCTTACTCCGGCCGCCAGAACGAAGGTGAAAGTTGATGGTGGAGAAAAAGAAGAAGACCCGCTCAACCAGTTCTTCGGTTGATCCCGCCACGCAATACGCGATGGACGTAACCTCTGGAAAAGTAATTGCCGGTCCTGATATTCGTAATGCCTGCCAGCGCCATTTGCGTGATTTAAAAGAGGGTAGTAAACGCGGTCTGAACTGGGATGTTGAATCGGTTACACGAGCTATCAACTTTTTTGCTCAGGTATTGAAACTGAATGGTGGCGAGCACGAAGGTGCGCCATTTATTCTTCTGCCCTGGCAATGCTTTATTGTCGGCTCTGTTTTCGGCTGGAAGCGTGAAAACGGTACGCGCCGTTTCCGCACTGTGTATGTTGAGTCAGGAAAAGGTTCTGGTAAATCTCCGCTGGCTGCGGGAGTTGGCCTTTACTGCATGATGGCTGACAAGGAACCGCGTGCAGAAGTGTATGCTGCAGCGACGAAAAAAGACCAGGCCATGATCCTGTTTCGTGATGCCGTGGCTATGGTTGATCAGTCTCCAGCGCTTCTGTCCAGAATTCAAAAATCCGGTGGAGCCGGTAAAGAGTGGAACCTGGCTTTCCTGCAAAACGGTTCTTTCTTCCGGCCTATCAGTTCTGATGATGGACAGTCCGGGCCGCGTCCCCACTGCGCCCTGATTGATGAGATTCACGAGCATAAAGATAACCGCGCGGTTGAGATGATGCGTGCCGGGACTAAAGGTCGGCGGCAGGCGTTAATTTTTATGATAACCAACAGCGGGCATGACAAAACCAGCGTCTGTTACGACTATCACCAGTACGGACAGAAGGTTGCTGCCGGTCAGCGAGAAAACGATGCCTTTTTCGCTTTTATCTGTTCACTGGATGAAGGCGACGATCCTTTTAAAGATGAATCATGCTGGGGGAAAGCTAACCCATCAATGGGGCATACTTTTCTTTCTGATTACCTGCGCGAGCAGGTGGAAGATGCCCGTGGCATGCCTGCGAAAGAAAGTCTGGTTCGCCGACTCAATTTCTGTCAGTGGGTGGATGCAGAGAACCCGTGGATCAGCGGTGATATCTGGATGGCCTGTGAAAAGGACATCAGTATTGAACAGTTACGGGGTAAAACCTGCTTTGGCGGTCTGGATTTATCGGGTAAACGTGACCTTACATCGCTGTCTCTTTATTTTCCTGGCATCAGTGTAATGCTGACAGAGTTCTGGACCCCTAAAGATACTTTATATGATCGCGCCCGCGTTGACCGGGTTCCTTACGACGTATGGGAGCGTGATGGTCATATCCATGCACCACCCGGTACAGCCATTGACTACGGTTTTGTCGCAAAGCGGATGGCAGAGCTGGCGGCAATGTTTGATATACGAAAAGTCGCTTTCGACCGCTATCACATTGACTACTTAACTCCTGAACTGGATGACGAAGGGGTTACGGTTCCTCTGGTACCGCACGGCCAGGGATTTGGTAAATCGGCAGAGTCAGGTTTGTGGATGCCGCACTCCATTGAACTGTTTGAGCAGCTGATTATGGAAAAGCGGATCAGCATTGTTCTGAACCCCTGTCTGCGCTGGTGTGCGGCGAACGCCGTTATTGAAGAAGATAAAAACGGAAACCGGGTTTTCAGCAAGCGCAGAAGTAATGGCCGTATAGATGGCGTTGTTTCTGGTGCGATGGCAGTTGGCGCGGCAGAAGGAGATGAAGAGGATGACAGCGATATTGAGGGTTTTTTTGACGATCCGATCATAGTGGGTATCTGATGGCTAAGAATAAACAGCAACCAGGGCGCGTAAAGAGCGCTCTTTTAAACTGGCTTGGTGTTCCAGTAAGCCTGACGACCGGTGAATTCTGGCGGGAATGGTTTGGAACCAGCAGTAGCGGAAAAGTGGTCACCGCAGACAAAGTTATCCGGCTTTCCGCTGTATGGGCGTGTGTCAGGCTCTTGAGTGAGTCGGTCTCCACGCTTCCGCTTAAAATTTACGAGAGACAGGCCGATGGATCGCGTAAGCTGGCCCAGAACAATCCCGCCTACCAGATATTATGCAGACGCCCTAATCCGGAAATGACGCCTTCCCGCTTCATGCTGATGATTGTGGCCAGTGTTTGTCTGCGCGGTAACGCCTTTGTCGAAAAGCTGTTCATCGGCAGCAAGCTGGTATCACTGGTTCCACTGCTTCCTCAGAACATGGTTGTAAAGCGGCTCGATAGTGGAAAATTACAGTACACCTACACGGAAAACGGAATCCAGCGGCTCATTCCTGTAGGCAGGATGATGCACATTCGCGGTTTTGGCCTCGATGGTGTGTGCGGCATGATGCCCACAATGGCCGGGGTGGATGTCTTCGGTGCTGCGATGTCGGTTGATGAAGCGGCGGCGAAAATCTTCGAAAATGGCCTGCAGAGTACCGGCTTCCTTTCTTCGAAAACAGCACTGAGCAAGGAACAGCGAGAAAGGTTGCGTATCAGCCTTCAGAGCTTTATTGGCTCGAAAAATGCCGGGAAACTGATGGTTCTGGAAAATGAACTGACATACCAGAACGTCACCATGAATCCGGAAGCCGCACAATTGCTTGAAAGCCGCTCATTCAGCATTGAGGAAATCTGTCGCTGGTTTCGCGTACCGCCATTCATGGTCGGCCATACGACAAAACAATCCAGCTGGGCTTCGAGTCTTGAGGGGATGAACATGCTGTTTCTGACCCATACTCTGCGTCCCCTGCTGGTCAATATTGAGCAGGAAATCTCGCGCTGCCTTCTTAACGGTGATGAGGATTTGTTTGCAGAGTTTTCCGTTGAAGGCCTTCTGCGTGCCGACAGTGCAGGACGTGCCGCGTACTATACCAGCGCCCTGCAGAATGGCTGGATGTCCCGTAACGATGTGCGAAGGCTGGAAAATATGCCACCAATTGAAGGCGGTGATATTTATACAGTTCAGCTCAACCTGACTCAGTTGAAGAATCTCGAAAACAACAACCCGGCGGTTCAGGCGCTGGCTGTCAGAGAGCTTCATAACCACGTATTCCCTGATATTCCTTTCGAGCAATCGCCCCTTAAACAGGCTGCTTAGGAGCCCATTTCCATGACAATTAGACAACTTCCGGTTGCTCCGGCGGGACGCCCGTGCGCGGGTGTGACCAGTGAACCCCAGCCCTCAGCGCTTGAGCGCTGGAATGGTGGGATCAGGGCTGCATCCGATAATGACAACTCCATTTCTATTTTTGATGTTGTTGGCCGTGATTACTGGGATGAGGGTGTCACAGCAAAACGCATCTCCGGCGCTCTACGTTCGATGAACGGTGCTGATGTGACGGTAAATATCAACTCGCCTGGCGGCGATATGTTTGAAGGCCTGGCAATTTACAACCTGCTTCGCGAGTACCACGGGAAAGTCACTGTAAAAGTGCTGGGCATCGCTGCCAGCGCCGCTTCGATTATTGCTATGGCCGGGGATGATATTCAAATCGGGCGCGGTGCTTTTCTGATGATCCACAACTGCTGGGTAGCAGCGATGGGCAACCGCCATGATTTTGCTGAGTTATCGACTTATCTTGAGCCATTTGATACCGCGATGGCTGATATCTATGCGGCACGCTCCGGCCTTGATATGGACACCGTGCAGAAGCTGATGGATGCAGAAAGTTATATCGGTGGTAGCGATGCAGTAGAAAAGGGGCTGGCCGACAGTCTGCTTTCTGCTGATGCCGTAAGCGACGGTGATGACTCCCCGTCTGCGGCGCTGCGCAAACTTGATGCACTTCTGGCGAAAACGAACACTCCCCGGTCTGAACGCCGGAGATTAATCAAAGCGTTAACAGGTAACACGCCGGGCGCTGTTACCGATCCCGATGGTAAGCCGGGCGCTACCCAACCCAACCCTGAAATTTTAGCTGAGCTGGATGTCGCATTAAGCGGCCTGGCGAACGCATGCCAGTAACGGAGAAATTATGTCTGATGTGAACGATATTCTTAAAAAAGTAACGGCCTCCATTGAGGAAGCGACCGGAAAATTTAACGCAAAAGCGGAAGAAGCTCTTAAGGAGGCACAAAAGAACGGCAAATTGTCGGCGGAAACCAAAGAGACCGTGGACAAGATGGCGTCTGAGCTAAATGCGTTGAAAGAAGCAGAAAAGACGCTGAAAGCCTCTATGGGTGAACTGGAGCAGCATGTTGCGCAGATGCCGCTGGCAAATGCAAAACAGGTTGTTGAATCTGTGGGGCAGCAGGTCATTTCTGCTGAGGCGTTAAAAACCTTTGCTGCCAGCGTCGCGGCCAGCCAGCGAATTTCTATTCCGGTGAAAGCGGCTCTGCTTACCGCTAACGTACCAGGCAATATTGTTGCTCCCGACCGTCTGCCTGGCATTGATACCGCGCCGAAACAGCGTCTTTTTATCCGCGACCTGATCGCGCCTGGCACAACGGCATCAAACACCATTTACTGGGTGCAGCAAACTGGTTTTACCAACAATGCTGCGGCGGTCGCAGAGAATACGACCAAACCGTACAGCAACATTGAGTTTGCAGAAAAAATCACCCCAGTTAGAACTATTGCGCATCTTTTCAAGGCATCCAAACAGATCCTCGACGACTTCGCACAGTTGCAGTCCCAGGTTGATGCGGAAATGCGTTTCGGCCTGAAGTATGTCGAAGAGCAGGAAATTCTGTTCGGCGATGGTACAGGCGCTCATCTGGAAGGCATCATTCCGCAGGCTTCAGCATTTTCGGCAGCGTTTCAGGTAGAGAATCAGAACGGTATTGATGATCTGCGTCTCGCGATGTTGCAGGCTCAGCTTGCCCGCTTCCCGGCATCCGGTCACGTCCTGCACTTCATCGACTGGGCGAAAATTGAGTTGACTAAAGACACGCTGGGCCGCTACATCCTGGCAAACCCTGCCGCTCTGACGGGGCCAACTCTTTGGGGCCTTCCTGTCGTCGCAACAGAAGCTACAGCCTTCCAGGGTAAATTCCTGACTGGGGCATTCAGTGCCGGTGCGCAAATCTTTGACCGTGAAGAAACGAACGTGGTTATCTCGACTGAGAACGCCGATGACTTCGAGAAAAACATGATCACCATCCGTTGCGAAGAGCGTCTGGCGTTGGCCGTTAAACGTCCTGAAGCCTTTGTTTATGGCTCGTTCACTGTACCGGCGTCTGGCGGTCAGTAATATCTTGTGCGGCCTTCGGGCCGCACTATTCGAGGGAATGCTATGAAGCTTATCGCGGTTAAACCAATTTACTTTGGCGGTGTTGTTGTGACAGAGGGGGAGTTACTGGAAACGCAGGAGCAGCACGGTCGTGAACTGATAAAAAAAGGCTATGCACGGCAGATGGTTGTTGATAATTCTGCTCAGCCAGAACAGCCAGAACAGCCAGAACAGCCAGAACAGCCAGAACAGCCAGAACAGCCAGAAGTTAAAGCAGAGAAGAAGGCGAAAAAGTAATGATCGATCTTGATGTGGTGAAACAGCACTGCCGCATTGATACCGACTTTGCCGGCGATGATGCCCTGCTGAATTTATATACCGGAGCGGCGGCGCGGTACGTCCAGACATGGACCAGGCGAACGCTCTATGAAAATCAAAGCTCTCCTGGCTACGCAGACGACCCGGACCCGATTCTACTGAATGATGATGTTAAAGCGGCCATGTTACTGCTGATAGGTCACTGGTATGCCAACAGAGAATCCGTGGCCGTCGGTCAGACCGTTGCAGAGGTTCCGTTTGCAGTTCAGGCCTTGCTGCAGCCATACCGAATTTACGGGGTGTAAAAATGGCCTGTTCCGGGTGCGCGCAGAGGCGCGAATGGATAAAAAAGTGGGCGAAAATAGCTTATGAACGAGCAACTGGTAAAGGAACTGATAGCGGCGCTGCGGGAACAGACCGCAGCTCAGAGAGAACAGACGGAAGCGATAAGCCGCCTGGCTGAATCAAACGCAGCTCTGTGTGATGTCATTATCCAGTCGCTGGCCGAAGATGAAGAAATTGATACTACTTCATTAGGCGATGAGCGACCCGTTTACTTGAGTCAAAGACCGAGGGGGTGATATGCAAGCCGGGAAATTGCGTCACAGGGTTATCCTGCAGGAGCCGGTAAAAGAACAGAACCCTACAACGGGAGCCGTAATTAATACCTGGCGCGATGTCGCAACTATCTGGGCCGAAATATCCCCCTTATCAGCACGGGAGTTTATAGCGGCCCAGGCATCACAGGGCGAAATAACAACACGCATAACTATTCGTTACCGTGCAAGTATTACCCGAAAGCACCGTATTCTCTTTCGTGGATCAGTATTCAACATTGAGGGCGTGCTTCCAGACCCGAAAAGTGGTCGTGAATATTTGACGCTTCCTTGTTCTGAGGGGGTAAACGATGGCTGATAGTGTTGAAGTAAACCTTACCGGACTCGAGTCACTGCTTGGAAAAATGGAGGCTGTCTCCGAAGTTACCCGAAATAAAGCTGGCCGTTCTGCGCTGCGTAAGGCTGCGAATATAATCAGGGATCGCGCCAGAAGTAACGCAGCCAGAGTTGATGATCCCCTCACCAAAGAGGCGATATATAAAAATATCGTCGCCAGCTTTAGCAGCAAGCAATTTCGCAGGACGGGTGATCTGGCATTTCGTGTTGGGGTAATGGGCGGCGCCAGTCAGTATGCAAACACAAAGGCCAACGTCAGGAAAGGCAGGGCCGGGAAGACGTTCAGAACACTGGGTGATAAAAGCAATCCTGGCGGCGATACCTGGTACTGGCGTTTTCTCGAATTTGGAACCGAACATGCCGCCGCAAAGCCCGTACTGCGACCGGCGATGAATGGTGTTGATACCGCAGTAATCAGCGTTTTCGCTGAAGAAATGGAAAAAGCTATCGATCGCGCAGTAAGGCGTGCCGCCAAAAAAGGAACAACAGCATGATTGCTCCAGTTTTTGCCGTCTGTTCGACAGACCCGAAAGTAAAAGAGCTGCTCGGTGCTCACCCGGTAAGGCTTTATCCGTTTGGCATGCTTGATGATGTTCTGGTGTACCCCTACGCAGTCTGGCAGAACGTGGGCGGAGAACCTGAAAATTACCTGAGTCAGAACCCTGACATCGACCGTTATTCCATTCAGGTGGATGTGTATGGCGACACCGATGAAGATGCTCTTGCTGTGGCGCGAGCATTGCGCGATGTCATTCAGCGCAAGGCTTACATTACCCGCTGGGACGCGCAGGGCAGAGACACGGTAACCCTCAAATACCGTTATTCATTCGACGTTGACTGGCTGGTCAACCGATAACTCAAAACCACTCACATAACACCGGCTATAAGCCGGTTTTTTTATATCCGGAGATGACTATGTCAGTAGTGACTCAAGGCACTCAACTTTTTGTGCTCGCGAATGGTGTCGTGAGCGAAATCGAATGTATTACGGCATTCTCACCAGGCGGCAGTCCGGCAGATCAGATTGATGATACGTGCCTCAGTGAACGCAACACCCGAAAATATAAAAAGGGTTTACGTACACCAGGACAAGCAACGGCCACTCTGAACGCTGATCCAGCAAATGCCAGCCATTTGATGCTCAGCAATATGGCTGAGTCCAACGATCAAAGCGACGTAACGTTTGCGATCGGATGGGCTGATGGGGAATCTAAACCAACAATCGGGAGCTCTGAGGGGTCAGTTGATGGTCTGACTCTGCCTTCAGATCGTACCTGGTACGTGTTCAAAGGTTATGTTTCCGACTTCCCGTTTGACTTCCAGGGTAATACCGTCGTGCAGACGTCTGCCACCATCCAGCGTTCCGGCCAGGGGGCATGGATTCCGAAAGAACAACCAGGCAGTTAATTAAACGCGGGGATCATTCCCCGCACCATCGATGTTTATACCGGAAAACGACATGAAACTGACTCTTGATACGCTGAAGAAAACAGGTGCTTTTACAGGTCGTCCTGTTGAGAAAGAAATTAAATGGAAAGGTGCTGACGGGGAAGAACACATTGCCACAACTTATGTTCGCCCTTTGGGTTATCACACTGCTACGTCTGACGTTCTCGCCGGGCTAGGCAAGATTGATGGCGTTGCTGGTCGTATTGCGGCTTCAATCTGTGACGAAGACGGGCATCAGGTGTTTACCGTAGCTGATGTAACTGGTGAGGCTGATCCGGAACGTGGCGCACTGGATGGGAATCTTACAGTAGCTTTGTTGGTGGCCATTCAGGAAGTTAACGATCTGGGAAAGACGGACTCAGCGCAGAAGACGAAATCTGGTGCGAACTAGTCCTTAATGGGATTGGTGGTCGTACCATTTCAGAAGCCCAGGAATGCCTTAGCTTCCTTGAGTTCCAGCAGTGGGTTCAGTATCGTCAAAAGTACGGAAGCCTGAACCCTATGATGCGAACTGAATGGGGCGCAGCGTTGATTTCTTCTGTGCTGGCTAATGTTAATCGCGGTACAAACACTCCGGCATTCAGCGTTGCTGATTTCGCCCCTCACATAGCAGCTGTAGAGCGCGTTGCCGCTAACGAACCAATCAGCCTGCAGGAAGCGATGAGGACGTGGGGGTAGTTTTCTGAATTACCATCAGTTAATTTGTTTCTCGTCTCAACATTTAAAGATGGTAAACAAGGAAGACAATTATGATTAAAGCTCTAACCGCATTATCTTTGATGCTTGTTTCTACAATCACATACTCTGCCTCTAAGGTCATATATCTGGAATGTCCAAATTTTGATGAAAGGGCAAAAGACTTGGTCGTAGTGCTTGATCAACCTAATGGCACAGCATCATTGCAGACTTCTTTTGGTGGAGAAGGCTTGAATTTTACTGCTCCAGCATCCTTCGGACCAAGTAAAGTTACCTGGAGAAGGGATGAAAAAAACTGGAAGCGTAATTATTCCGTTGATCGCTCAACCCTTGAGTTCAAGCGAGAGGTATACAGCTTAACTTTCAATGACACTATGATTACTAAGACAAGTTGCAAAATAATTAAGTCACCAAACACGGCGAAATTCTAACACCAACATCACTATATATAACCCGCGCAAGCGGGTTTTTGCGTTTTAAGGAGGGGCAATGGCTGGAAAGTCACTTGGCACGCTGACAATTGACCTTGTAGCGAAAGTTGGTGGTTTTGTCTCTGGTCTTAGTCAGGCTGAAAGAGCATCTCAAAAATGGCGTAAACAAGTTAAGGACGATGCGAAGGCGGCGGCGGTAGCGTTTACAGGCTTTGCTACAGCGGCAAGTGCCGCAGCACTTAGCGTTGGTGTGGCGGGTTATAACCTCCTTAAAAATACTTCAAAACAGATTACTGAGTCTGATCGCTGGGCAAAATCACTTAACATGTCTACTCAGTCATTACTTTCTTGGCAATATGCCGCGCAAAAAGCTGGTGTTTCTGGCGATCAGATGGCTGATATTTTTAAAGATATTGGCGACAAAATTGGTGATGCCGTCCTTAACAAGTCTGGCGAAGCTGTAGACGCGCTAGATGCTCTTGGATTGTCAGCTAAGAAGTTAGCGGGTGAATCCCCAGATAAACAATTGATAGCAATCAGCAATGCGCTTGGAAATATTAAAACAAACGCTGAAAAGACCACGATTCTTGAAAGCCTTGGTAACGACCTTTCTAAATTGCTTCCTTTGCTTGAACAGGGGGGGGATAAATTACAAAAATACCTTAAGGCTGCAAAAGATTTTGGCGTGGCGCCTGATGATGCTGATATAGAAAACCTCGCTAAAGTTAATTCAATTTTTGAAGATATGGAAACGCAAATTAATGGGGTTAAGATTGAATTAGCAACTGGATTAGCAAAGGTAGACCTTTCAAACTTGCAGAAATCAATTAGCGACATGGGGGATGTTTTTAAAGACCCTGAGGTTATTAAAGGTATCACCGATCTTGTTGGCGGTGTGGTTGACCTTGCCACCTGGCTTGTTAAGGTTGGGGCGGAAGCAGGAAAACTCATTGACCTTTACAAAGGTGGCACTCCTGTTGGAGAAAATGCTTCTAAAGAAGAAATTGAACGTAGAATACGAAATCTTACAGCTGATCTTGAAGATGAGGGGTTCGCTGCAAGCTTTAACAGAATTGGTATGGATACAAATGGGAAAAGGAAAGAAAGAGACCAATTAAGACAAAGACTTTTAATTATCGAAACTGCGAATAATCTCCCTCTGACTCCAGCATTCTCTGGGAATATAAATGATAAACCAAAAAATTATAATAAAAATCCCGGTGAATCAAATGGGAAGGAGAAAACAGATTCTACTGCAAAAAAACTTGAGTCATCATTTAAATCTATGGAGACAAGTTATCTCCGTCAGATAAACCTCATTGATACCACTGGAAAAAAAACAGCGGAAGTTACGGAGCAGCAGAAGCTACAGTTTGATATCGTCAGTGGGAAGTTAACTGGCCTGAATGAAAGCCAGAAGCAACGGCTCGAACAACTGGCTACAGAGGTTGATCGCCTAAATTCCGTAAAAAAGGCAAACGAGGAAAATCTAAAACTGGCTGAATACGTATCGAACCTTCAGCGTGAAAATGCGAATTCAGCGGCTTCTCTTGATGCAGATGTCATTGGCGCAGGACTTGGTGATAAAACCCGCGAAAGGATGCGTGAGCAACTCAGCATTGAACGCGAATTTCTGGAGAAGCGAGAGGATTTGCAACGTCGGTATCAGAGCGGAGATATTCGTAGCCAAGAGGATTATGACCGTTATAACCAGGAACTGGACAAAGCGCTTGCTGAGCGACTCGATAAATACCGTTCTCATTATGACCAACTGGATGAGTTACAGGGAAACTGGCTGGCAGGGGCTCAGAATGGTCTGGCTAACTGGGTAGACACTTCCAGCGATTATTACACTCAGGTATCAGATTTAGTCGGTAACACCCTTGATGGCCTGGTGGATAACATGGCTGATGCCCTCAGTGGTAATAAAGCTGACTGGGCAAGTTGGGCGAACAGTGTGTTGAATGAGCTGCAGAAAGTCTTGCTCAGGGCAATTATGGTCAACACGCTTAAATCTGCTGGTGATAGCGGTTGGTTTGGTTCACTTGGTGGGATGTTTGGTAGTTCAGTGGCTGGCGCAGCATCCGCTGGCGGTGCAACACCGTCCGGAGCTTATACAGGTGCGGCATCTCAATTGAAATTCGCCAAGGGTGGTGTAATGGATTCGCCTGATCTTAGTCGTTTCCGTAATGGCGTCGTGAACAGTCCGACGATGTTTGCTTTCGCCAAAGGTGCGGGGCTCATGGGAGAAGCTGGTCCTGAAGCTATTATGCCCCTTACGCGTACTGCTGACGGTAACCTCGGTGTTCGTATGGTGGATGACACGGTTTCTTCTGTTGGCGGTGGTGGTGCTCAGCTCCAGCAAACTATTCAGCAGCATTTCTCTATTTCCGGTAACGGAGATGCCGCACTGAAGCAGGCTATGCAGGAAGCTGCACGACAGGGTGCTAATGATGGTGCAAAACAGGCGCGTCAGGATTTGCTTCAGGATTTCTCTAATAGAGGACAGGCAAGGCGATTACTTGGCGTGTAAGCATTATTAATATTCATTAAGCCGAAAGGCGGGAGACAACTATGACTTTAGAGCAACGAGTTGAGGCTCTTGAGCTTAATGTAAAAGAACTGGAAAGCCGGGTAAGCAATAAAGATGAGCAGCTTTCCCGACTTGAACAAATTCTACGAAATCGAATTGATGAGTTTAGTGCCTATATTGATACTACTGCTCTAAGCGCTCGTGAAACTTCGCGATAGCTACCTTTTCGAGTTCCTCAATGGTTGCCTTTCTGACATCCAGTTCACCTGGGTCAAAGGAAATTTGTACAAACCCTACTGGCGTATTGAGACCAACCGTTACATTGCAATTTCCTGGCCTTCCAGGGTCTGATTGCCAGTCAATATCTCTGATAGATGTGATGGAAAATTTTCCCATTAGTAATTTCCTTTTTCAGAGGTAATCAGCCATCCCTCCAAACATTAGTTCGCCGGTGTCCCACCACTGACGGGCTGAGTAACAACCATAACCAGGTATGTAAATCAGTAACATCCTGACAAATGATCAGTAGCGCCGCCGTGCGCAGAATAATGCAGGAGAACTTATGGCTGTACTCGAATGGCCGGAAGATGTCTGTCCCGCGTCACTGACCTGGCGACCAGAAAGTAATACCAAAACCTTTCGATCTCCATTCAATGGGGCATCGCAGACAGCACGCTTCCCTGGTACCCGCTGGGTATGTTCCCTGACCTTCAATAACCTGACGGACGAAAAATCCAGACGTATTGATGCTCTGGTGGCTTCGCTTGATGGTGAGTATGGCAGGGTAAAAGTTCGCGACTGGGGGAGAAGTGGCAGAGCGCCAGCGGGCGTGCCTGTTGTTGATGGAGTTAATCAGACAGGTACTCAGCTTCAGAGTAAGGGCTGGACGCCGGGAACAGTGGTGCTCAGACAGGGCGATTATTTTACTGTTAATGACGAACTGAAGATGGTTACAGCCGACGTGACGAGTGCGGCGAACGGTACCGCAATGATTGCCTTTGCGCCGATGTTACGTAGCTCACCACCTGCTAATACTGCTATTGAAGTTGCGAAACCCTACGGCATTTTCAAACTGAAGGATAACCAGCAGGGCGCCGGTAACCGTGTGCCGGGTGTTTTTACCAGTTATACCCTGGAGCTTGAGGAGGCATTTTAATGCTGTATTCCCCCTTTTCGGATTCGATGGTGGACTGGTTATCCCGCGACAGGGTGACGGTCGCGATCGCCGCCAATATTCAGTTTGAGTCCGGCACCGTCTATGTGCATTCCGGTACCGGAACACTGGTTCTTGGTGGTCATGTCTATTACGGCATGGGGCGCATGGGGTCTGTTGATGATGCCAGTGAGACCAGCACGACCAGCCCGACGCAGGTCAAAATGACCCTTTCAGGTCTGGATATGGCCCTCTTTGCCACTACGCTGAATGAGCGATGCGTGGGCAGAAATGCCGAAATCTATCTGGTGGCCATGGATGATAACGGTGTTGTCCAGGTTGCCGATCTCCTGTTTAAAGGGCGGGTATCCAGTACGGGAGCGACCGCTGGCGGGACGAACGCCCTGCAGTACACCATCAGTAATATTTTTGAAGACTGGCAGCGTCCTTTCCCCGATCGCTATACCGATGAATCGCAGCAGGCTGCTTATCCCGGCGACCGCATATTCCGGTATGTGGCGCAGATGTCTGAACGTTCGATTTACTGGGGCAGTAAAAAAGATGCACCAGGATTTACCTATAAGTGAGGAAGCATGAAGCATCCGGACTGGCATAACAGATTAATTACCGTAATAAGGGCCGCTGAAAAGCGGCCTTTTTTATGGGGCAGTCATGACTGCTGCCTGTTCGCGGCGGACTGCGCTCAGGCCATGTGCGGCGAGGATTTTGCGGCAGGCTGGCGCGGAACCTACGACAGCGAACATGGGGCGAAAAAGGCGATATTGCGCGGTGGAGGTTCGCTTGAAAAGGTGCTGGCCCGTTATCTCAATGAAGTACCGGTGAAGCTGGCCCAGCGTGGGGATATTGCCATCGTTGAAAATGCCGGGGCTCGGTGTGCCGGGGTGGTGTATTCCGGCGTTGTGTGGGTGCCTGGCGAAAATGGTCTTGTCAGTCTGCGGGTTAAACCGCTGAGTGTCTGGAGGGTGCGTTAATGCCTGCTGCTGTTCCGATTGTTGCCACCATTGCCGCAGGTGTGGCGGCGGCAAATGAAATGTATGCCATCGCGATGGTTATTACCGTTGCCGCACAGATTGCCACTCAGGCATTGACCAAGACCCCGTCGCTGAATTCCTACCGTGATACGTCTGAACGCAAACAGGTTCTGCGCGCTGCGGCCAGTGCCAAAACCGTTGTTTACGGTCGCTCAACGTCGGCGGGCACTTTGTTCTTTTCCGAAGAGCAGGCTGGCGAACAGGATGATGGCGAAATGCTGCATCTGGCCATTGCCCTGGCGGGGCATCCGTTATCCGGTGTTCAGACTGTCTGGCTGGGTGATGAGCCGATCAGTAGCTATCCCGAGCATGCCTTTTTCGAGCTGCACACCAATCGCCAGACGGCGGACCAGTACATGCTGGAAAACTGCCCGTCATGGAAAGAAGACATGATCGGGAAAGGGATCACCTGGCTGCGTGTATCCCTGAAATTCAACGCTGAAAAATTCCCGGCAGGTATCCCTAACATCAAGGTCGAAAAGCAGGGGCGGGCTATTTATGACCCGCGCACCGGTTTAACGGGTTACAGCAATAATGCGGCACTGGTTATCCTGGACTATTACCGCAATTACCTGAAAGTGCCCGACACCGATATTCTCTGGGACCAGTTTCAGGAAGCGGCGAACATCTGTGATGAGGATGTGATTACTGGCGGTAATACCGTTGAGAAGCGTTACACGATTAACGGTGAGTTCGATCTCAGTGAAAACAAGGTCAGTATCCTGGAGGGAATGCTGGCGGCATGCGCCGGGGATGTAACGTATACCGCAGGTAAACATGGCCTTCTGGTCGGGGCTTACTACGGCCCCGCCACAGAGGTGATAACTGAGAGCCAGCTGGCCGGTGATATTGAAATCATGCCGGAAGTCTCTCAGGCGGAACGCGTTAACACTATCAAGGGGACATTTGTCGATCCGCAGCAGGGTTATACTGAAGCGGATTTCCCCTCAGTGTCTGTCAGTGAATGGGTGGCGGAAGACGGGGTAGAAATATCGCAGGATATGAAGCTGCGATTTGTGACCTCTGAATTTCAGGCCCAGCGTCTGGCAGACGTGAAGTTAAAGCGCACCCGCATCGCCAGAACCATGAACGTTACGTTAAACCTGAGCGGGTACCGTTACCGCCCGGGAATGTACGTGAAGGTGAATTTCCCGTCTATCGGTATCGTAAACGTTGAGATGCGGGTAACCGACTGGAAGTTTGGCGTTCAAAACGGTGTGCAACTGACGCTGAAGCAGGAAACCGCAGATGTCTGGGGGGATGCCATCGGTAAACCGATCGAGCGACCGCCGTTCACTCAGTTGCCATCCGGTGGCGTGGCGCAGCCGCAGAACCTGAAATACACCGTGGAGGAAATCGGTCAGGTCGTACAGGGCATTTTGTCCTGGCAGAACATAGGGCAGGTTGTTTACAACAAAGTGATCATTCGACGTAATGGTCAGATGGTCATGTCCGTCCAGGTTCCGGGGACGTTCACACGACTTACCGGATTACCGAAAAACACCTACACAGCACACGTTATTGCTGTAAACCAGATGGGGGCAGAGTCGCCAGAAGGGTATCTTGAATTCAGTATCGAAGCCCCGCCAGCACCTTCCCATGTTGATATTGAGCAGGGCTTTTTTGCCGTCACGTTGATCCCACGTCTGGCTGCAATTACCAGTGTTTCCACGCAGTTCGATTTCTGGACGTCAGGCGAAACAAAACTACCCAACACCTCAACAGCCACGGTGGAAGGAAATGCCAGCCGGGAGGGAATAGGGACCACCTGGACCAGCAACCAGTTAAAAATCGGGCATACCTATTACTGGTACGTCAGGACGATTAATGCTTTTGGTGCATCCGGTTTTATCGAAGTTCCTGCATTGTGCTCTATGGACACTGGCGGGTTGATTGACATCATTGATGACCAGATTCAGAACTCTGATGCATTTCAGAATATTAAGGACGGGGTTGATACGAACCTTGAAGGCATTTTGGAAAATGCTCTGGCAAATCATGGGACGGTCCAGCGTCAGTTTGAACAGTACGGTGAAGTTAAAGCTGAAATTATGACGGTCAGAACAACAGTGGCAAATCTGGATGGTGCATTTGCTGAACTGGCTGATTATGTACAGGCGCAAATCGGTCCTGATGGACAGCTGATGGCTGCTGTAAACCAGAAGATGACAGCTGAAGTAAAAAGTGACGGAACAGCCAAAGCCTCTTACACCCTGAATATGGGTATTGTCAGGAACGGTGTGAAATATAATACCGGTTTCGGCATGTCCATTGAGCCGGATGGCAGCGGATATAAATCCACTGTTGTATTTGCCGCCGATCAGTTCGGTATTTATTCCGGTAATAACCCTGGCAACTGGCAGGCTGCATTCTTTGTCTATAACGGGCAGGTATTTATTCGCAGCGCGCTCATCCAGGAAGCGTCTATTGATTTCGGTAAAATTACGGACTCGCTTCAATCATCAAATTTCATACCCGGTGTAAGGGGGTGGAATTTACCCAAGAATGCCAGCCCTGAATTCCACGGAAAACTGTATGCCGACAGCGGTGAATTTGCATTTAACGGTACGAATAACGCAGTCGTTATCAACGGAAATGGACTAACCGTCAATTTATCTGGCGGTGGGCGGGTTGTCGTCGGGAGGTGGTCATAATGCCAGAAGGTATTCTGATTGATTACAACGATGGCCGTCCGGTTATGGCAATTACGGCGGGGCTTCGTGCCCCCAGTTTTTGCACATCGTTCTCGGGCTGGTCATCCGAATTCATGCAGTACCCGGTCAATACACCGCTCGTTCCTGGCTCACAGGCTATCGTGGTGCCAACTAACCCTATTTACATCTATTCCTTTGCTGATTTTGATATAGCCATTATGACGGGCGTTACCAGGAATGGTAATTCCGGGGTGATTATTGGTGCAGAGACAATTCGTGGAATGAGCCTTGTCCCGGACTGGTCAGGTTACGTTATGGAGCTGCTTCCTGCAGCGACGTACAACGAAGGATTACTGGTTTCAAACTCGACTGACTTCACCGCCATATCCAATCAGGCCGCGCTGATGACCTGCGCTTATTCCGGACGCATTACGGTTAACGGTAGTGCTGCGCTTCCGGTGAGCGGCATTCCTTTCGGTAAATGGGATAACCCGAATGTGTCTGTGGGGTTTGATGGCGCCAATATCATCGTTCGCGATATTTCCTACACAGGGCGGGACGACGTAGCTGGAACTGCGACGATAGACCTTGTGATATTCAATCAGACTGCACCCGTCGGCGGTGATGGTATCACGATGACCAACGCCGCAGGCCAGGTGACGTTCTCCACACAGAAACGTCCTTTTGTATATGACCGACAAATCCAGATTACGGATAACTTTCAGAGCATTGGTGGTGGGTTCTGTCAGATAGTTTATACGGGCGCACAGATACGTATGAATGGGGGGTACGGGAACCTTCGCATAAAAGGTGTTGTGATGTCTGGCGGTAGCGTCCGGTCTGCATATAACAGGGTTTTTGGAAATTACTTCAGTAACGGCTGGGATATGACCAGGAACAGGAATATCACCATGCCCATTCTTATACTTCCGAACATGTATTGAGGAAAACGTATGTCAGCAGGAACCTTAACCCTGACGAATAACTCTGCCGCTGTATCCGGCAGCGGAACCGCATTCACTACAGAGCTGGCGGCAGGTGATTTTATTGTCGTTACGGTCGGTGGTATTCCATACACCCTCCCGGTTAAGACCGTTAACAGCAACACATCAGCAACACTGGTGAGTAATTTCACCGGACCAACGCAGTCGGGTGCAGCTTGGTATGCCGTTCCGCGTGTGGCTCTGAACATGGTTACCGCCGCGCTGGTGACCCAGAGTGCTGAAGCTCTGCGCGGGCTTAACTACGACAAGCAGAACTGGCAAAGTATTTTCAGCGGCACAGGTAACGTCACGGTCAAACTGCCGGATGGTTCAACCTGGACTGGGCCAGCCTGGAACAACGTGGCGAAAAAAGGTGATAATAGTGATATTACCAGACTTAGCGGCTTAACAACTGCGCTAAGTATTGAACAGGGTGGTACAGGTGATAATACCGCCGAGGGGGCCCGTAAAAATCTCGGTTTAGGAACATCAGCAACTAAAAATGCTCAATCAACTACAGTTGACACCAGTGTCGAGGTTACATTGATTAACGGTGCATGGGGACTTGGGGCTGGGGGGATCAATTCAATATCCTGGGGCGATATTGCAAGGCAAGGAAGGTCATCATTCGTTTCCAGTCAGACTGACTCACCAGCTCAAAATACATTATTTTATGGGATTAATGCATCGCATCATACCGATCAAGGCTATGCGGCACAGTTTGCCGCCAGGGGGATGATTGGTTTTTTTTGGCGTACCCGAGAGGCTCTCAATTTCAATCCATGGCGAAAAGTTTACGATGATGGAAATACTACAAAGTCCAGCGACGGGACTTTGAAAGCGGCTTCTCCGGTTGCACGTATTGTAACTGGTCAGGATGTGTGTGAGCGAGCCGATATAGCGGATGATGGGTTTTTCTGGTGCGGTTGTGGAACTGCAAACGCTGAGGCGGAGGGTGTAACTCTTTCTCGTATTAATGTAGGTGTTTACAAACTCACCGGCTCGGCAGGGTTGGCGTCTGATGGATGGCATCTACTGCCTCCAATGGACCCCGGTGGTATGGGCGAACTGGGTGTGGTTGAGGCAGTGCAAACCGAAAACGACGGACTGATAATCCGCCTGTTTAAGCGTAAATACATGCTGAGCGATGAAGGAGAGATCGTAAAAACTAAAGGAGAACTGATGGACGTGCCAGCGAACAGCTGGATCGATATTCGCCTCGAAATGCCAGCAGACAGTATCTGGAATCAGAGGCAAAAAGAGACACGTGAGGCAATCTAAAAAGCGAAACGCAATCAGCACGATACTCAGCTTACAACAGCCGCAACCATGCCGTATGCAAGAGCATGATTGCGGCCGACTGGCGAACGTTCGATAGTGCGAGTATTGAATGATTGCCAGTCACGGCGGATTGTACTTAAGCAATATGACGGTTCAAGGTGTTTAATCTGAAACCAGCCACATATCAGCTTCTTCAAACATTTCCTGAACAGTACGGCTTATCTGTTCTATTTTATGCTTGCTGGCGTCAACGCATTCAATTTTGGAGGGAAAAACTGTCCGAAACCGGTCCGAATATGTCCGAAATTTTGGCTAACTATATGATTTTTAGTACCTGAAAACACACCTTTAATTGTGTGTTTTTTGTTCTGATGGTTTGTTATTGCGTTGAAAATAAAGAATAAAAAATAATTTTGGAAAAAACAGGAATCGTATTCGGTCTCTTTTTATGTGGCGAATGCGATGCCATCCAGGGCAAAACACGGCGTATTGCATGCTGCATTCTCCATAAACCATACCATACTCCTGCCCACGATCGTCCAGGCTTTTTTACCAACATTGCTAAAATTATAATCAGGTACCCTTGTACTCTGGAGGCGACATGGGACGACCTGGCAATATCTATCAACGAATCGACGGTACGCAGTGGCGTCACGTCTGGGTGGTTGGGGATATCCACGGATGCTTCTCGATGCTGATGGCTAAGCTGCGCCAGTACCGTTTTGATCCCTGGCAGGATTTGCTGGTTTCAGTGGGGGATGTTATCGACCGTGGACCAGACAGTTTGCGTTGTCTGAAACTACTGCGTAAACACTGGATTGTCGCGGTCAGGGGGAATCATGAACAGATGGCGCTGGACGCGCTGGCGACGGGGGATCAATTCATGTGGTTTATGAATGGTGGCTCGTGGTTCGAGCAGGCGGAGCAACCGGCAGCGAAATTTGCTCTTGAAGCGTGTTGGCAGTTACCCTGGATACTGGAGCTGCATTGTCAGAACGGTATACACGTTATTGCTCATGCCGATTACCCGGATGATGATTATCAGTGGCTAAAAGAGATCGATTTACAGCGCGTGCTGTGGGACCGTTCGAGGCTGATGAACAGTGGTTGTGCGATTCAGGGCGCGGATCACTTCTGGTTTGGCCACACGCCGCTGCGCCATCGGCTGGATCGCGAGAATTTACACTATATTGATACCGGTGCTGTATTTGGTGGCGAGTTAACGCTGGTACAACTGCAATAATCAAAAATCGCTGTATTCCTGGGCCGGATGCCAGAAACTGTCGATGTAGTCGTCCGCAGGTAAACATCCGCCGTTACGAATACGTTGATCGTCCATCGATATCAGGCACTGCTGCTCAGTTTTGTAGACATCAACCACGATATCTTCACAACCGCCATCCAGATAGCACACAAAAAGAACCAGCGTGAACATTCCATCCTCAAATGGTAAAGCCATACCTGTAGTGTAGAAGATGTTGATAGATGAGGGAAATTAACCAAGAAATAACCCGTCTGGCGACGGGTTCTTTTTGAATCAGGCAAGGCGCATGATCCAGGCATCTGACTTACGATCGTAGTGTTCGCGAAATAGTACTGAATGTTCTCCGTTCAACAGGGCCGGGACGCTGGTTTCGGCATCCCAGGCATCCAGTTGCATACATAAATCCGGATCGGATTTACACGGAATGGTTAACGTTCGGTCCCCCGGCGATTCGCCATGTAACTCGGCGTCGTCGATTTCAAAAGCGCCAATGCGCACACTGGTTTTCATCATCGTGCTCTCCGTTAATTTGCTGGTTGTGGTACGACCAGTTAGGGCGTCCATTTTTCAGCGTAGTCAACGTTAGCAAAAGCGCCAGTAAAAACGTGCGTTATCCCGTAAAGAGTTTGCCATCCCGGACAAGATCGCGCGGGTAGCTATTCTTCAGTCGCGATCCAATGCGTTTTGCCAGACCGATCGGCTGATGCTGGAACGTAACCAGTACGTCATCAGTCGTCGGTGCGGTTTGCGGGTAAACATCTCTACCGCGATACCACTCTTCCGCTTCGGCAAGGGTCAGTTCGAATGCATGGCTGTGGTTCGGGTCGGCGAGGGCGATAACGGCCTCATGCTGCCAGCGATACCCTTTATTGTGGGTTTCGGCCAGTTTGATCCCAAGTCGAGAAAAGCGAACCTTGCCAATCAGAGGTTCAATTTCAGTTGGGAACAGCCAGATCTCTTTATCGCGCTGCCACAGGCGCAAATTATCTTCCCACTGCAGTCCACAAGCGCTCGCGGCTTGCGTGACAAGCGCAGACTCGCGCCCTTTAAGCGGGCTAAACGGGAAGTTACCGACTTTGTACTTCGGCGCAGGTAGTGCAGGGATTGCAGCTATTTTGCGCAAACGCGCAACGAAGAAACCTTCGCAATCGTAAATCTGCGGGAATACATGCAGGAATCCTTCCGGCGTCAGGGCGCGTTCGGCCTGCGGAAATAAATCGCCCAGAGGTAAAAACTCGACGGCATCAGGGTAGGTCTCAATCAACCACTGCATGATATTTTCATTTTCGTCACGATTAAGCGTACAGGTCGAGTAAACCAATGTGCCACCGGGACGCAGGGCGTGGAAGGCGCTGTCGAGTAATTCGCGCTGGGTCGCGGCAATTTCCAGATTACTTTCTACAGACCAGTTTTTTAGCGCATCGGGGTCTTTACGCACCACGCCTTCACCGGAACACGGTGCGTCGAGCAATATGGCATCAAATGACTCCGGCAACGCAGCGCCAAATACGCGTCCGTCAAAATGGGTCAGAGCGACGTTGGCTATCCCGCAACGGCTGATATTGGCATGCAGGACTTTGACGCGACTGGCAGAAAACTCATTCGCCAGAATAGTGCCTCGATTATTCATTTTTGCGGCAATTTGCGTGGTTTTGGAGCCGGGGGCTGCCGCAACATCCATTACGCGTTCCGGGGTATTGCCTTCGGCGAACAGTGCTGCGACTGGCAGCATTGAACTGGCTTCCTGAATATAAAACAGGCCGCTTAAATGTTCTGCGGTGCTGCCGAGCGGCACTGACTCTTCATCATCGCGCTCGATCCAAAAGCCTTCAGCACACCAGGGAACCGGGGTGAGAGACCAGTTGTAAGGTGCTGTCAGCGCGAGGAAATCGGCAACGGAGATTTTCAGCGTATTGACGCGAATGCTGCGGCGCAACGGGCGCTGACAGGCAGCGAGAAATTCATCGAATGAGAGCGTGGAAGGCATTGCTTCACGCATTTGAGTCAGAAAGGCGTCGGGAAAATAAGCCACTTGGTACCACCGGCAAAAAAACAGGTGCGCAGTGTAGCATAAGTGCTCCGGCGCGAGTACGCCGGAGCAAGTGGAGAGGTTAACGTGGCAGGGCGGTTCCCCATTCACGCCACTCTTTAGGTTCACTTTCCAGCAACAGGAAGTGTTTACCTGCCTGCGCTTTCGGAGCCAACGGTGTACCCGGTGGAGTCGCGAAGGCGATGCCGCCGCGGATGAACTGATTGAAGGTACCAGTCTTCACGACACCGCCGGTCAGGCCGAAGTCGAGATTGTAGCCGGATGCCAGCCAGAACACGGAGTTGTTGCGTACCAGATGCTGATAGCGTTGGCTAATGCGCATGGCAACCATCACACGATCGGAAAGCGAGCCCAGCGTCAGCCCGGTGACGGTCCCCACTTCAATACCTCTGAACAAAACCGGGGTTCCGATATTCAGCGAACCTGCTTCTGGTGCTTCAACCACAATACTCAGACCATCGAGGTAACGAGAGTCGGTAATGGTGGCTTCCTGCAGCTCAAAATCACGGCGCGGATTACCGCGTCCTGGTTCAACGTTGATATACGGCTGCAGGATTGTATCCAGATGCTCCACGCCCGCTGCCGAAATTTGCGGGGTGATCACGGAGAAACGGGTACCGCTTCGCGCGAAGGTCTGCACGTATTCCGGGTACAGAACCGCTTTTGCCTGAACTTCGTTACGGGCGGTGATCAGCTCAAGCGTCTGGATCTGTCCGATATCGATTCCCAGGTAGCGAATCGGCATGCCTGCAGCGAGTTTACCGGCATCGAACGCATGCAGCGTTATCTGGCCGCCGACCGCACGCGCGGCGGTTTCCGAAGCATACAGAATACGCTTGTCACCTTTACGTTGGCTGGCGCTGGCACCGCTTAAATTATCGAAGCTAATCGCCCCTTTAAGCGCGCGTGAAAGGGGAGATGCCTGTACGGTTAATCCGCTGCCGTTAAGCTGAACTTTTGCTCCGCCTTCGGCCCAGAACACGCTGTTGCTGGTCAACAGGTTGCGATATTCCGGTTTGATATGCAGATCGATATCAAACGCATCGGCGCGAGGACGAACGCTAATCACTTCACCGACCTCGAATTTGCGGTAAAGCACCACCGAGCCGGCCTGCACATCAGGCAGCGTTTCGGCGCTCAGGCTGACCGTGGTGGTTGGCAGATCGCTCAGACTGTTTTCAATCGCTTTCTCCAGGTTAGCGTAAAGCGGGTAGCTTTTTTTCATTTCGCCCTTGGTTCCGGGCAAAATACGAATGCCGCCGCTGAGCCACTCACTGGCGCTGGCGCCAAGGAACTCCACGCCATCAAGTCCAACTTTGACATCCACGCGGCTGTTCACCACGAACTTACTGTCACCTTGCACCAGGTCACGATGCTGTGGTTCAACAGCAACGGTAAATGAGACGCCTTTGCTGGAAAGCGTACGCTCAATCACCTGACCGACCTGTACGCCGTGAAGAATTAGCGGCTGGCCAGCATCAATACCGTAACTCTCCGGCGCGGTCAGCGTAAACGTCATGACGCCTGGGTCGTGTAACAACGACTTCTCAGCGGGAATAACGACAAACTGGTTACGCGGCTCGCCTTCGCCAGGTACCAGCTCGAAAGTTTTACCTGTTAGCAGCGAACTGAGATTCACATCGCTTAACGATAATTTAGGGCTGTGTAACTCAATGCGTGTGTTGTCACGCAGCAGCGTTACGACGCTGGGATCGACCGTCATTTCGCCGGTGACTTTACCGCCTGGGTTTAAATCCAGTTTTGTGAGCTGACCGACTTCTAATCCTTGATACATCAGCGATGTTGAGCCTGCTTTGAGTCCATCTCCGTTGGGTAAATCAAGCTTGACGATTACTCCGCGCTGGCTGTGCGCGAGATCCTGATATAGACCAAACGTGTCGTCTGCCGCAGCAGGTTTTGAGTCTTCGGGTGAATCAAAAGCAATGGCACCGTTGACCAGCGCCGCCAGACTCTCCAGTTTTACCTTCGCACCGCTAAGGCTGACATCCGCATTTACACCGGAGACGTTCCAGAAGCGGCTGCCTTTTTTCACCAGATTGGTGAAGCGACGTTCAATCAATACATCGATGGTTACGCCCTGATGGTTCGGGTTGATGGTGTAGTCATAGACCCTGCCCACCGGAATCTTACGGAAATAAACCAGCGAACCGCTATTAAGCGATCCGAGATCAGGGGCGCGCAGATGCAGCATTAAATCGCCATTATCCAGACGATACTTGGGCTGGGTGTCGAGGGCGACGAAATGATCCTCGGCCTCGCCAGTACCGGGCATCATGCCGATATAGTTGCCGCCAACCAGCGCATCCAGACCAGAAACCCCAGCCAGCGACGCCTTCGGCGTGACCAGCCAGAACTGGGTATCTTTGCGCAGAGCATCTTTCATGCTCGATTTGATGCTGACGCGGACTTCAATTTTGCGTAGATCTTTGCTGAGGTTGATATCCTGCACCGTGCCCACTTCAACGCCCTGATAACGAACGGGAGTACGGCCTGGCACAATGCCGTCAGCAGACATAAAGTCGATGGTCACGGTATTGCCGCGATCTTCATAGCTTCCCCAGATAAGCCATCCTGCGATCATCAGCGCGATGAACGGCAGCAGCCAGAACGGGGAGATACGGCGTTTTGTTTTAATCTGCGCTTCAGTCTGCGAAGCGGGCGTTTCCTGACTCATGTGCATCCCAAAGTAAGCGGCTGTCCAGCCATTCCACAGCAAGAATAGTCAATATTACCGCTGCGCCGAAATAAAACGCAGCCGGTCCCATAGTAAAAGCAAGTATCTGATCGCGATTTATCAGCGACATGGTTAACGCGATAACAAAGAGATCGAGCATCGACCAGCGGCCAATCCAGGTCACCATACGCAGTAGTTTTATACGGGTGCGCAACCCTTGTTCACAATTAAAGTGGATGCTGAATAGCAACGTAAACATCACAATCACTTTGGTGAATGGCACTAATATACTGGCGATAAACACGATCGCCGCTACGCCGACATTACTGTTTGCCAAAGACATTATGCCTGACAGGATTGTGTCTTCCTGCCGGCCGCCGTTGACATAAATTATCGAGATGGGCAGCAGGTTAGCGGGCAAAAGCAGGACAATCGAGGCCAGCAGTGCCGCCCAACACTTTTGGATACTTTGATTTCTGCGCCAGCGCAACGGGATATGGCAGCGAGGGCAGCGACCGCGGGCATCCGGATAACCTGTAAAATGGCAACCGAGGCAGACGCGGAGCTTTTCATCGGGCCGACGAGCCGGTCTTTGCGGGTAGAAACGGTCCCAAAGCTGCTCAACGTTAAGATGCGACAGCGTCAAAATACTGAGGATCACCAGCGCAATAAAAGCAAACAGCCCCACGCCAGGCTGCAAAAAAGCGTAGTCCTGAACCTTGATTGATGCGACGCCGATACCCACCAGGTAAATATCGAGCATCACCCACTCTTTGAGCCTTTCCAGCATCAGCAGCACCGGGCGCAGGTTCATCCCAAGAATATTACCAAACCACAGATAAGCGATTGAGGTCACGAGAATTAGTGGCGCACCAGCGACGCAAAAAAGCACGAAGGAGGCGGTGAGGGGATCACCTTGTCGGGTCATTTGCCAGATGCCTTGCATCACATTGGCATCAATGCGCACGCCTAATAAATAGATGTGCAGGAGCGGCTCTCCCCAGGCAAAGGGCATCAGCAGCAACATGGTGAAAGCCATTGCCGCCAGTCGCGTTAACGACCAGTCGCGTCCGTCACGAATTTTTGCCTGGCAGCGTGGGCAAAAGGCACTTTGGTGCGAACGCATTTTAGGCAAGCTAAATATCAGGTCACATTCAGGGCAGCGATGATAATGTGCACGAGGTAGTGCCTCACCGATGGACCTGATGGCTATTTTTTTAGTTGGCGTGATGCGTGGTGTCGTTAAGGCCATGTATCGCGAATCAAATTGTTGAAGTAATGTTATCTTAACTCATGACGGGAATGATCTTGAGCATTAACGCATTTAATGTTTATTTTAGTAGGCTGCAGTTTTAAGTAAGACAACTAAGTGATTATATAATGAACAAAATAGAGCTATACACGGATCTGAACCGTGATTTTCAGGCATTGATGGCAGGTGAAACCAGTTTTCTGGCAACGCTGGCAAATACCAGCGCATTGTTGTACGAGCGTCTTGCAGAAGTGAATTGGGCCGGTTTTTACCTGCTTGAGGACGATACGCTGGTGCTTGGTCCCTTCCAGGGCAAAATTGCCTGCGTGCGGATCCCGGTAGGGCGCGGTGTGTGCGGTACCGCAGTGGCGCAGAACCAGGTTCAGCGTATTGAGGACGTACATGCTTTTGATGGGCACATCGCCTGTGATGCCGCCAGCAACGCTGAAATCGTCCTGCCGATCGCTGTCGATAATCAGATAATCGGCGTGCTGGATATTGATAGCACGGCATTTGGCCGCTTTACTGAAGAAGATGAACAAGGTCTGCGTACGCTTGTGGCACAGCTTGAAACCGTGCTTGCAACGACGGATTACAAAAAATTCTTTGCGCGCGTCGCAGGATAATCAACGGATAACGTAGCAATTACTGATGACGTCATTATAATGTCGCCTGTTCATGCCTGCGCTTGTTGGCTACGTCCGTTGTAATCAGGAAATTTCATGGAAAATCAACCTAAGTTGAATAGCAGTAAAGAAGTCATCGCGTTTCTGGCCGAACGCTTCCCGCAGTGTTTTAGTGCGGAAGGCGAAGCGCGCCCACTGAAAATTGGCATTTTTCAGGATCTGGTAGAGCGTGTTGAGGGTGAAATGAACCTCAGCAAGACTCAGCTCCGTTCTGCCTTACGTCTCTATACTTCAAGCTGGCGCTATCTGTATGGCGTTAAATTGGGCGCAACGCGTGTTGATCTCGACGGCAACCCTTGTGGTGAGCTGGATGAACAACATGTTGAACATGCTCGCAAACAGCTGGAAGAAGCTAAAGCCCGTGTTCAGGCGCAACGCGCAGAGCAACAGGCGAAAAAACGCGAAGCGGCTGCTGCTGCCGGTGAAAAAGAAGACGCCCCGCGTCGCGAGCGTAAGCCGCGTCCTGCACCGCGTCGTAAAGAAGGTGCTGAGCGTAAACCTCGTGCTGAAAAACCAGCAGCAAAAGCACCGCGTGCTCCTCGCGAAGAACAGCATACCCCGGTATCTGATATTTCAGTACTGACGGTAGGGCAGTCTCTGAAGGTGAAAGCAGGAAATAATGCGATGGATGCCACCGTATTAGAAATCACCAAAGATGGCGTCCGTGTACAGCTGAATTCGGGTATGTCTTTGATTGTACGCGCAGAACACCTGGTGTTCTGAAACGGAGGCCAGGCCTGGCATGAACACTTTTTTTAGGCTTACTGCGTTAGCTGGTCTGCTTGCATTAGCAGGCCAGGCACTTGCTGTGGAAGACATCACGCGTGCCGATCAAATCCCCGTGTTAAAGGAAGAAACCCAGCATGCGACGGTAAGCGAACGTGTGACGTCGCGTTTTACGCGATCACACTATCGCCAGTTCGATCTGGATCAGGCGTTTTCGGCAAAAATATTTGACCGCTATTTGAATTTGCTCGACTACAGCCACAACGTGCTGCTGGCGAGCGATATCGAACAGTATGCAAAAAAGAAAACGGTCCTCGGCGATGAACTGCGCACCGGCAAGCTGGATGTCTTTTACGATCTCTATAATCTGGCGCAAAAACGCCGATTTGAACGTTATCAGTACGCATTAAGCGTACTGGCACGTCCAATGGATTTCACCGGTAACGACACCTTTAACCTCGACCGAAGCAAAGCGCCGTGGCCGAAGAGCGAAGCAGAGCTTAATGCGCTGTGGGACGGCAAGGTTAAATTTGACGAACTCAGCCTGAAGCTGACCGGTAAAACCGATGCGGAAATCCGCGAAACGCTGACGCGCCGCTACAAATTTGCGATTCGCCGTCTGGCGCAGACCAACAGCGAAGATGTGTTCTCACTGGCGATGACAGCGTTCGCCCGTGAAATCGACCCGCATACTAACTATCTCTCTCCGCGCAATACCGAGCAGTTCAATACTGAAATGAGCTTGTCTTTGGAAGGTATTGGCGCGGTTCTGCAGATGGATGATGACTACACCGTCATTAACTCCATGGTGGCAGGTGGTCCGGCAGCCAAGAGCAAAGCGATCAGCGTTGGCGATCGTATTGTCGGCGTCGGGCAGACGGGCAAGGGCATGGTCGATGTGATTGGCTGGCGTCTGGATGACGTTGTAGCGCTGATCAAAGGACCTAAAGGCAGCAAAGTTCGCCTCGAAATCCTGCCTGCTGGTAAAGGTACCAAGACGCGCACCGTGACGCTAACGCGTGAACGTATCCGTCTCGAAGACCGTGCCGTTAAAATGTCCGTGAAAACCGTTGGCAAAGAAAAAGTCGGCGTACTGGATATTCCTGGCTTCTATGTTGGCCTGACTGATGATGTCAAAGTTCAGTTGCAGAAACTGGAAAAACAGAATGTCAGCAGCGTGATTATCGATCTGCGTACCAACGGTGGTGGCGCACTGACCGAAGCGGTTTCGCTTTCCGGTCTGTTCATTCCTTCCGGCCCGGTGGTTCAGGTTCGTGACAATAACGGTAAAGTGCGTGAAGACAGTGATACCGACGGCGTTGTGTACTACAAAGGCCCGCTGGTGGTATTGGTCGATCGCTTCAGTGCCTCGGCATCGGAAATTTTTGCCGCGGCAATGCAGGATTATGGCCGTGCGCTGATCGTCGGTGAACCGACCTTTGGGAAGGGCACCGTCCAGCAGTATCGTTCTCTGAACCGTATTTACGATCAGATGCTGCGTCCGGAATGGCCTGCGCTGGGTTCTGTTCAGTACACGATCCAGAAATTCTACCGCGTAAACGGTGGCAGCACGCAGCGTAAGGGTGTTACGCCGGATATCATCATGCCGACAGGTAATGAAGAAACTGAAACCGGTGAGAAGTTTGAAGATAACGCGCTGCCGTGGGACAGCATTGATGCGGCAACCTACACCAGGTCTGATAACCTGACGCCGTTTGGACCTGAATTGCTAAAAGAGCACAATGCACGTATTGCGAACGATCCTGAGTTCCAGTACATCATGAAGGACATTGCGCGATTCAATGCGATGAAGGATAAGCGCAGCATCGCTTCTCTGAATTACGCTCAGCGTGAGAAAGAGAATAACGAAGATGACGCAATGCGTCTGGCGCGTATTAACGATCGGTTCAAGCGAGAAGGCAAACCGTTGCTGAAGAAACTGGACGATCTGCCGAAGGATTACCAGGAGCCGGATCCGTATCTGGATGAAACGGTAAAAATCGCGCTCGACCTGGCGCATCTTGAAAAAGAAAAGCCAGCGGAACAGCCCGCGAACAGTCAATAACCTCAAACAGGCACAAGAAATTGTGCCTGTTTTTTTAACAAGCGCATGAAGACGTCAGTCTGATACGATAAAATGTAAAGTTGTGTCTTTCTGGTGACTTAGCACCCATGGATGCTTGAAAATAGCCATAAGACCCATACGATATGGGTAATCGCATAGTGCGTTTTGTTAAATTGAGGTTAAAAGAAAATTATGATGCGAATCGCGCTCTTCCTGCTGACGAACCTGGCTGTGATGGTCGTTTTCGGGCTGGTATTGAGCCTGACAGGGATTCAGTCAAGCAGCGTTCAAGGCTTGTTGATCATGGCACTGCTGTTTGGTTTTGGTGGTTCCTTCATTTCGCTGCTGATGTCCAAATGGATGGCGTTAAAGTCCGTTGGCGGAGAAGTGATCGAACAGCCTCGCAATGAAAGAGAACGCTGGCTGATGAATACAGTCGCGAATCAGGCCCGCCAGGCAGGGATCGCTATGCCGCAGGTTGCAATCTACCATGCGCCAGATATTAACGCGTTTGCTACCGGTGCGCGCCGGGATGCCTCGCTGGTGGCTGTAAGTACTGGCCTGTTGCAAAACATGAGTCCGGATGAAGCCGAAGCGGTTATCGCGCATGAGATTAGCCACATTGCTAATGGCGATATGGTTACCATGACGTTAATTCAGGGTGTGGTGAACACCTTCGTTATCTTTATCTCACGTATTCTGGCGCAGATTGCCGCTGGGTTTATGGGAGGCAACCGCGATGAGGGAGAGGGTAGCAACGGTAACCCGTTAATCTACTTTGCGGTAGCGACGGTACTGGAGCTGGTATTTGGTATTCTGGCGAGCATTATTACGATGTGGTTCTCACGTCATCGTGAATTCCATGCGGATGCAGGCTCAGCGAAACTGGTGGGTCGTGAAAAAATGATCGCCGCGCTACAGCGCCTGAAAACCAGCTATGAGCCGCAGGAAGCAACCAGCATGATGGCGTTCTGCATCAACGGTAAATCCAAATCGTTGAGTGAGCTGTTTATGACTCACCCGCCGTTGGACAAACGTATTGAAGCGCTGCGCAGCGGTGAATACCTGAAATAAATGGCAGCAGACTTAAAATAAAAAGCGCGTCGACAGACGCGCTTTTTTTATGCCTGAACTCGCGGTTGTGTGATACGTAAGCCACTCACGATTGCGGCTAGCGAAGCCAGAATACCCGCTGTTATCAGCGAAACGTGTGTTCCGCTGTCGCCAAACTGATTTAGCATCAGCGCAACCAGTGCGGCCCCTGTACTCTGGCCAAGTAAACGCGCCGTTCCAAGCATACCGCTCGCGCCTCCGCTACGATCACGCGGCGCGGAGGTGATGATGGTGTGATTATTCGGTGACTGGAACAAGCCAAAACCCGCACCGCACAAAATCATTGGCCAGATGATATTAAAATCAGAAGGTGATGCGGGCAGCAACACCAGCGAAAACAGCCCACACGCCATTACTGCCATGCCCAGCGCGCCCAGCAGACCCGCATGAACACGTTCAATCAAATATCCCGCCAGTGGGGCCATCACCATGGTTGCCAGTGGCCACGGCGTCAGCAGCAGGCCCGTTTCAACCTCGCTGCGCCCGAGAACCGTTTGCATGAAAAATGGGAGAGAAACCATCGCCAGCATCTGTGCGCTGAATGAACAGATTGAAGTACAAATAGAGAGTGAAAACAGCGGAATGCGCAGCAGATCAACCGGTAATAACGGTACTGGCAATGCGAGTTGGCGGCGGATAAAGAAAAACCCTACCACGAGAAGCCCCACAAGTTCAGCACCAATCAGTTTTAGCGACTGTCCTTGTGCAAATCCGCTGAGTGCCGTGATTAACAAACCGAATGTTAAGGCATTCATCACTGCGCTGGGCAGATCGAAGCGCGGTTTATTGCTACGTGATGAATTGGGTGGCAAAAAACGCATAGCCAGTAGCAGGGCGATGATCCCCAGTGGAACGTTAATCAGAAATAGCCATTTCCACGAGGCAATAGAAAGAATTGCCGCCGCAATAGTCGGACCCGCTGCCGAGGATACCGCCACGATAAAGGAGTTAATACCCATTCCGCGGCCAAGCTGGCGCTGAGGATAAATGAGTCGGATCAATGCCGTATTAACGCTCATCAGTGCCGCGCCGCCAAATCCCTGAGCCACACGTGCTAGCGTCAGCATATGCAGCGAGTCAGACAAGGCACAAAACAGCGACGCCAACAAAAACACGACCAGACCACACTTATAAATGCGTCGGTAGCCAAACATATCACCTAAAAAAGAGAGCGATAACAGCGAAACAACGATAGCAATTTGGTAGGCGTTCACAATCCAGATTGAGCTGGCGGGTGAGGCCTGAAGATCGGTGGCGATAGTGGGGAGGGCAACGTTCGCTATTGCGCCGTCGAGTACTGCCATAGAGATGCCAATAACAATGGTTAAAATTGCGCCATATCGCTGGGGCAATGGCAGACCATCGGTCTGAGTTTTTTCCATAGGAAGTCAATATTGTCGGAATTTATGATGAGAATAATAATTTTAGCATTGATATTCAGGCGTTAGGTCGCAGATTTGTAACTAAGTAAGCAAAGAGCGATTGCGAGGGCTGATACGTGAAATTATAATAAAAACCGGTTCTGATTTTTATAAAACACTCGAAAGGGGTGATAAATGGCAATCGCAGATCTGGATAAACAACCCGATTCTGTATCTTCCGTGCTGAAGGTTTTTGGCATCCTGCAGGCGCTCGGTGAAGAGCGCGAAATTGGTATTACCGAGTTGTCGCAACGCGTCATGATGTCGAAAAGCACCGTTTATCGCTTTTTGCAGACCATGAAAACGCTGGGCTATGTGGCACAAGAAGGGGAGTCTGAGAAATACTCACTGACCCTGAAACTATTCGAGCTGGGTGCTCGCGCGTTACAAAACGTCGATCTTATCCGTAGCGCTGATATTCAGATGCGCGAACTTTCGCGCCTGACCAAAGAGACAGTACACCTTGGCGCACTGGATGAAGACAGCATCGTCTACATTCATAAAATCGACTCCATGTACAATCTGCGCATGTATTCTCGCGTAGGTCGCCGTAATCCACTGTACAGCACGGCTATCGGTAAAGTTCTGCTGGCATGGCGTGACCGCGATGAAGTGAAGCAAATTCTGGACGGTATTGAGTACAAACGCAGCACCGACCGTACTATTACCAATACTGATGAATTGCTGGTACTGCTGGATAAAGTCCGTGAGCAGGGCTACGGTGAAGACAACGAAGAACAGGAAGAAGGTCTGCGCTGCATCGGTGTGCCGGTGTTTGACCGTTTCGGTGTGGTGATTGCAGGCTTGAGTATTTCATTCCCGACGCTGCGTTTCTCAGAGGAACGTTTGCACGAGTATGTGGCGATGCTGCATACGGCTGCGCGTAAAATTTCAGAACAAATGGGTTATAACGACTATCCGTTCTAATCTGGCGTAATAGCGTCAACTTAAAAACCCCAGGTATTTTTGTATCTGGGGTTTTTTATGAACAGTCATAACGTTAGTTGGTGCAAATAACGTAGCGTATGTATTGTTGCTATATTAACCGTTATCAATAATGACCGTACTTTTTCTTAACAAGGGACAATCCGACAGGCCAATGATACCGCTGTTTGTGTGGACGTATTGTGCGGTGCTGGTTCCGCGGGCGGTCAGATATTGGCATTGCAAGCCCAGACCCGCTGCATTCTCCTTACTTCCAATCAAAATTCCGTAGCCGCTCAGTAATAAACCGATCCAAACCAGAGCTAACAACACAATAGCGCGGATTATCAGACGCATTACAACCTCTTATCTTTTCTCGTTATTATTAGATTAGCCTGTACATGGGATGAAACAAGTGAATCATTCCTAAAAAGATTGAATGCCGATACAGTTAACGCTGGGTTTAGGTAACGCATGATAATTTATAGACATAAGATGTAGATTCGAAGAGTGGAGCTGGAGTGAAAAAAATTCGCTGGGTAGTGCTGATAGTTGTCGTGCTGGTATGCATACTGATGTGGGCGCAAGTGTTCAACATCATGTGCGATCAGGATGTACAATTTTTCAGCGGAATTTGTGCCATTAACCAGTTTATCCCGTGGTGATATCATTTTTTCAGCACTAGATTTTCTTCCTC
>OFDJ01000137.1_pt1 | contig 38355 bp, 41 predicted proteins | sample 1520901 | NCBI WGS metagenome assembly OFDJ01 (sample SAMEA2699035, study PRJEB24076) | metagenome | biome: Human gut stool | place: Spain | collected 2012-11-19 | reverse complement strand
CGCGACGGCGGAGGGCTCTGGACGATTTGCCGTGGCGCCACGATGGTTGATGGTAAGCCAGTAGTTCAGGACATGAGGCTTTCTGCTGAGAAATGTGCCCAGGTAAACGCCATAGAACGCGACAAGGCGCTGGCATGGGTTGAACGAAATATAAAAGTTCCGTTGAGTGAGCAGCAGAAGGCAGGTATCGCTTCTTTCTGTCCTTACAACATTGGTCCAGGCAAATGCTTCCCGTCAACGTTCTACCAGCGTATCAACGCCGGAGATACAAAAGGGGCATGTGAGGCGATCCGCTGGTGGATTAAAGACGGTGGCCGCGATTGTCGTCTGACCAAAGGCCAGAAGAATGGTTGCTATGGACAGGTTGAACGACGAGACCAGGAAAGTGCACTGGCGTGCTGGGGGATAGACCAGTGAGCCTGCGCTATCAGTTTATTGCCATTTCTCTGCTGGTGGCCATCGCATTCATCGCGGGTAGTGTATGGAGCAGCCGCGGCTGGGAAAAAAAGTGGGCGGAACGTGACAGCGCGGAATCATCGCGAACAGCGAACGCGCAGACCGCCGCCCGCATGATTGAGCAAGGGCGCATAATTGCCCGTGATGAGGCTGTAAAAGATGCACAAGCACAAGCCGCTAAATCTGCTGCCACTGCTGCTGGCCTGTCTGCCACTGTTAACCAGCTGCGTACCGAAGCAACAAAGCTTGCCACCCGCCTGGACGCCGCAAAGCACACCGCAGATCTTGCCACTGCCGTCAGAAGCAAAACAGCCGGAGCCGACGCCGCAGTGCTCGCCGACATGCTCGGACGCCTTGCAGAAGAAGCTCGATATTATGCTGAGCGATCTGACGAAAGCTACCGGGCAGGAATGACGTGTGAGCGCATTTACGACTCAGTGAGGCAGTCAAACAACAACAGGGTTAGAAGATGAACGCAGAAAACCTAAGTGAAGCGTATTACCTCAATAACGATATAAAAGAACTACAACTTCAGAAAAGCATACTGGAAAGTGGTGCCGGACTTGGTGTGACAATCCAGTCTACCTATCAGGATAACGCCTTTCTTGATGCCATACGCCCGCATGCAGTGGCTGAACTTGATCGCCGTATTGTGGAGAAGAAAAAAAACCTCTCCACTCTGGGTGTTACATTCTCTTAAATGAGAACAACAATAAAAGGTTATGTCTGCTTTGCCACATTCTGAGAGTATGAGTTTTATTTGGTAGTCAATCAGTTACTTTATTGGTTTGCTTTCCGATGGAAGATAGATGTTTCCACAGAAGGGGCAAATTAACGTTATATTGTTTTTTATTCTCGACAGACTGTGCTTTGACTGGCGGGAGCAATGAGGACAAGTACTTTTCACATGGCGTAAAGTACGCATCTTGATATCTTTGAGTATCGACATGTTTATTGTCCTGGTGGGCGGTTAACAACCATACACCACATGTTGGCTAATAGCTTCTTTTATAACCGTTACGATGTAGTCGTTAGCCATAATCAATCAAGCCTCGCAATAGCGGGGCTTTTTAACAACTGAGGAATGAGCATTACAGTAGTTCTTACAGCTAAGCAGATTGAAGACCTGGCTGCCTTCGCAAAAGAAGATGGCCAGCCACAATACACCATCACTACCGGAACAATCCCTGAGTTCGAAGCGGATGATGGCGAGGTTATCCCTGAGTACACCGGGCTGATTGCCTATTCCAAGTCGCTAGAGCATAGCGTTCTACAGCTCGATAACTAACGAATCAACAAAACTTTCCATCCGCCATGACACCACAATGCTCGTAGACATGCCAGGAAGCCTGACAGAAGAAGCTCGATACCATGCTGAACGCGCTGATGAAAACTACCGGGCAGGAATGACATGTGAGCGGATTTATGAGTCCGTAAAAATACTAACAATGAACCGTAGAGGAAAAATAATAGCTCTATAAATTAAGATGTTGACGGTTTTCGTGGATAAAATTGTGAATTTTTACTATGAAGGAAATACGACTCTTCCTTGAGTCAAAATCCCTGACAACTTAGGGTGATAGATAAAGGTCTTACGCAGCATGACATAATTTTCGATTTAAGCTATTTAAATTAATTTTTATGATCAAAACCCACTGAGATTTACTTACAAAACTAAACCTTGCTATGTTTGGTTAATCATGCGTTAATGAATGTCTGGTTTGTAACGAATTTATCTGAAGCAGTCGCTGTAATAATTTTATTCCTTGTTCCTGTTGAGATTTCCTTGTTAGCTTTTCTCTCTGATAATTTTTTTCGGACCATTCTGCCCAAGGGCTTACTCAATAAAGGTAATGTTTATGTCTAATAAAATGACTGGTTTAGTTAAATGGTTTAATCCTGAAAAAGGTTTTGGTTTTATCACTCCAAAAGATGGTAGTAAAGATGTGTTTGTTCACTTCTCTGCTATCCAGAGTAATGATTTCAAGACGCTGAATGAGAATCAGGAAGTTGAATTTAGTGTTGAACAGGGACCTAAAGGCCCCACGGCAGTTAATGTCGTGGCTGTATAAGGTAACTGTTATTACTAATAATATTCACTTCAGATGTCCGTGTTGCCACGGATCTCAGTACCGAACGTCAAACTTTGATGTTACTGAAAAAAATCCTTTCGGAGCAAAATGTATTTTTTGCAAATCAACAATGATTACATTTGATAATATTGCACTGTACATTCGTTCTGGTCAGTCTTCGTTAGAATTCAGAAAATAAATTTCAGGCTCCTTATGGAGCCTTTTTTGTATGCTGAACCGACAATCTCTGTAAGAGACATCACGGTAAAATTATGAAAAAAGTCATCGTTTTTTTTAATGCAGAACCTGCAGTTGTTGTAACCGTAATGAAAGGTATTACTACGATAATGCGTGAGTTTCCCAATGGGGAAAAAGCACACCTACCCGTGATGTCAGCGGGATTTCCATCTCTGACAGGAGACCATAAAATAGTTTATGTAGCCTCTGATCGTGATGTCAGTTCAGAAGAGATCCTCGAGGCAGCATCGAAGCTTTTGAAATGAGATCTGGTTGTTTCGTGACCGACCCGGATTTTAGTACAGTGGTTTGTGTGGTCGCGAGCTCTTTTGTATGAAGATTGTACTGCAAACTATTGATAATTGAGTCTTTCTATTCTATCTTTTAAACATATCAGCGCTTATACAAGTGCTCTACGGGGAATGTAACATGCTTGGCGTTGATACGTTAGAGATCAAGAGAGGTAAACAATGAACGTCGAAGATTTAAAAAGAAAAACTGAAGCGGATATTTCTGAATTCATCACAAAAAAAATTATTGAACTCAAAAAAAAGACAGGAAAAGAAGTTTCCGATATCCAGTTTAATGCTCGTGAAAAAATGACTGGGCTTGAAAGCTATGATATTAAAATCACATTAATCTAATTGTTATAAGATTCAGTTCGAGTGAAAAAGCATTATCTTGAAAGGTAATGCTTTTTTATTTCTGTCATAAAATTTAGAACGTTGTCAAAGCCTTCACTTCTAACCACAGATTTTCTGCTTACCTTTTAACGGGTCCTCCTTGACGATTCTGACCATCGAGGGGCAGCAGCGGCGCGGGATTTGGAGCATTTTTGATTCTTCACGCAACCATTTCAGCATTTGATGCTGATGACGGAACACTATCCCCGAATACACTGGGTTTGTTGCATTCTCTGATTCAAAAGAACACGGTGTGCTTCAACTTGGCTGAGCAGGCATTACAGCAGACATTCACTGAGTGCCTGCTGTAATGTTAAACATTAAAATTTGTATTTATTTCTTATCGTTACAATCAGGGATCATCCTCAAAAGAGTGTTATCTTTCTGGACGTAGTGATGGAATAACGCTGCACCAGCATGCGCTGCGATTAAAAAATATCCGATGTTTGCCAGTGTTTCGTGAGTATCTTTGATAAGTGATTTTGTTTCCCCGTCAGGAGTAACGAACGATGCAACGTTAAAACCTAATAAACTCCAGTCCTTTCCACCGTAAGCCATAATTGCAATACCTAATAATGGTAGAGCCAAAAAAGAAATGTACAGCAGGATATGCATTATTTTAGCAGCCATCATCTGCCAGGCTGGTGGGGGGGGAGTGATAGCTGGATCATGATACTTATGTTTAATAATTAATCGTATTATCATTAAAAACCAGACAAACACCCCAACATTGTAATGTGTTTCTTTCATGAGAAGGTAGGTGTTACTGCCTTTGGGAAACCAGCCACGAAGCTCCATAGCTGCATAGGTTATCGCTATTAATATCAGGGTTAGCCAGTGTAAGCGAATCTGAAGTTTTGAGAATTTGACCATTATTCTTGCCTCAAACGGTGTATTACATCGACCATAAATCATGAAGCTTAACAAATCCTTATTTTTGTTGAGAGATTAAGAGTTTGTTATTCCAGCGATCTCACTTGAATGTTTTGATAATAATTCTCATTTTTATTTCTTTCTGATAATCCTTGATGTTACGGGGCAAGAACCACGCTGATTCTCGCTATTTATGAGAACTTTCAATCAACTACTGGTTCATTTTTACTTTCCGCCTATTACACAATTTGTATCCAACAAACAGGACTATGCCGATGCCAGCACGTGCTAAACGCCCATGCCGACACAAAGGGTGTGCGGCAATCACCAACGATGTCAGCGGATATTGTGACCAACACCGAAAGCAGCATGCTGGTGACGGCTGGCGGAATTATCAGTCAGGAAAGAGCAGACAAGAACGTGGATATGGGCGGCTCTGGGAAATTAAACGAGCGCGTATCCTTCAGCGTGATAAATACCTGTGTCAGAACCATCGCCGGCAGAAGATAGCGAAGAAAGCGGAAAGCGTTGACCACATCATTCCAAAAGCTCATGGCGGTACTGATGACGATTCCAACCTTGAGTCGTTGTGCTGGGAATGCCACAGAGCAAAGACAGCAAGAGATCGTATTCGATGAGTTATGCCCATTACATATACTGTGGGCTGAGTGGCTATTTTTCGAATTCCTGTTCGCACAATGCGAGCAGTTGTAGTCGCCGCAATCTGAATTACGATTTTCATCTCGATTAAATCAGACGGATGTCTGGGGAAGGGGGGATCAAATCCCTGACTCCTTTCGCACTTCAGGACTGCCCGCTTCCTCGCATTTTTATACCCGCGAAAAATGAAATTTAACCAGGAGTGTCGCTTATGGCTGGAACGGCGGGGCGTTCCGGGCGTCGCCCCAAGCCAACGGCGCGCAAGGAGCTGGCAGGGAACCCCGGCAAACGAGCCCTGAATAAAGAGGAACCTGTATTCACACCGATTAAAGGTGTGGCACCACCTGACTGGTTTTCTGAGGATGATGGTCTGCCAATGGCGGCCGTCATGTGGGAACTGACCACGAAAGAATTATGTGGACAGGGATTACTGTGTGTTACCGATCTTGCCGTACTTGAGCGCTGGTGTGTTGCATATGAGTTCTGGCGCAGGGCGGTTAAAAATATCGCCAGAGAAGGGCTGACTATTACTGGTGCTATGGGGGGGAAGATAAAAAACCCTGAGCTAACCGCAAAGAAAGAGCAGGAATCGGAGATGAGCTCTACCGGCTCCATGCTTGGCCTTGATCCCAGCAGTCGACAACGCCTAATCGGCCTTGCCGGACAGAAGAAAACCTCTAACCCATTCCTGAAGATGATCAACTCATGAGCCGGAAATCGTACCCCAACGTAAACGCCGCGAATCAATACGCCCGCAACGTTGTGCGGGGGAAAATTCCGGCGTGCCAGTTTGTCATTCAGGCCTGCCAGCGTCATATCGATGACATGGCGGCTGAAAAGAGTAAGAAATTTCGTTACCGCTTCGATAAAGACATGGCAGAAAAGGCCGCGAAATTTATCCAGTTGTTGCCACATACAAAAGGAGAGTGGGCATTCAAGCGGATGCCGATCACTCTGGAGGCATGGCAACTGTTTATTGTGTGCTGCGCCTTTGGCTGGGTCCAGAAAGGGTCGAAGCTTCGACGATTTCGCGAGGTTTACACGGAGATACCGCGTAAAAATGGGAAATCAGCTATTTCGGCAGGTGTGGCGCTGTACTGTTTTACCTGTGATAACGAGTTTGGCGCTGAAGTATATTCCGGGGCCACAACTGAAAAACAGGCGTGGGAAGTATTCAGACCAGCTCGTCTGATGTGTAAGCGCACCCCGCTGCTGGTGGAAGCGTTCGGGATTGAAGTTAATGCGTCCAACCTGAACCGGCCAGAAGATGGCGCGCGTTTTGAGCCGCTGATTGGTAACCCTGGGGACGGCGCTTCACCGCACTGTGCAATTGTTGACGAGTATCACGAACATCCCACAGATTCGCTCTACACCACTATGCTGACGGGTATGGGGGCGCGGCGACAACCACTAATGTGGGCGATCACGACGGCGGGTTACAACATTGAGGGTCCATGCTACGACAAACGGCGTGAAGTGATTGAGATGCTGAACGGCACAGTACCGAATGAGGAATTGTTCGGCGTGATATACACCGTCGACGAGGGGGATGACTGGACCGATCCTAAAGTGCTGGAAAAAGCTAACCCGAATATGGGCGTGTCGGTCTATCGTGACTTTCTCCTCAGCCAGCAACAGAGAGCTATTAATAACGCCCGTCAGGCTGGTGTATTTAAAACTAAACACCTCAACATCTGGGTTGCAGCCCGTGCCGCTTTCTACAACCTGGTTTCCTGGCAGAACTGTGAGGATAAGACACTTACGCTGGAGCAATTCGAAGGACAGCCATGTGTTCTGTCTTTCGACCTGGCGCGCAAGCTGGATATGAACAGTATGGCGCGGTTGTTCACCAGGGAAATTGACGGCAAGACACATTACTACAGCGTTGCTCCCCGCTTCTGGGTTCCCTACGACGCAGTATTCAGCGTTGAAAAGAACGAAGATCGTCGTACTGCGGAGCGATTTCAGAAATGGGTTGAAATGGGACTGCTTACAGTTACTGATGGCGCTGAAGTTGATTACCGCTACATCCTTGAAGAGGCCAAGGCGGCAAACAAGCTCAACCCAGTCAGTGAGTCACCGATTGACCCTTTCGGCGCGACGGGGCTTTCACATGATCTGGCTGATGAAAGCCTTAATCCGATCACTATTGTTCAGAACTACACCAATATGTCTGATCCGACGAAGGAGCTGGAAGCCGCCATTGAGTCAGGCCGCTTTCATCACGACGGGAACCCGATTATGAGCTGGTGTATCAGCAACGTCGTCGGGAAGTATTTGCCCGGTAATGACGATGTGGTTAAACCCATCAAAGAGCAGAACGAAAACAAAATCGATGGCGCGGTTTCGCTGATTATGGCAATCGGACGGGCAATGTTGAATAGCCGGGCGAGTAATTCATCCGTTTACGACGAGGAAGATGTAGCATGCTAATGACATTTTTAAGTTTTTTTATCGGCCTCGCCGGAGCCGCGTTACTGTCTGCCGGTGCCTGGCTTATTTCACCTGCAGCCGGGCTTATTACTGGCGGTTCAATCTGCCTGCTGTGGTCATTTTTAATCGCGAAATCAATGTCTGCCAGCGTAATTAAATCAGGGGGTGAATAATGTTCATTCCCCTGATGTTTCGGGGTAAATCTCAGTCTGGTGGTAGTTTCTGGCAGGCGATGCTGGGTGGTGTGAGTTCCAGCCAGAGTAAGGCGGGGATCATTATCACTTCTGAAACCGCAATGGCGTTATCGGCGGTCCGGGCATGTGTAACGCTTCTGGCAGAATCGGTGGCGCAGCTGCCGTGTGAACTTTACAGGCGAGGCGCTAACGGAGGCCGTGAACGGGCGACTGACCACCCTGTTTATGATCTGATTCATTCCCAGCCCAACAAAAAAGACACTTCATTTGAATACTTTGAACAGCAGCAGGGCCTGCTTGGTCTGGAGGGGAATTGCTACTCGATCATCGACAGGGACGGGAAAGGTTTCCCGAGGGAATTAATCCCGGTTAATCCCAAAAAAGTCATCGTCCTGAAAGGGCCTGACGGGATGCCCTATTATGAACTCCCCGAAATTGGCGAAACGTTGCCAATGCGCATGATGCATCATGTGAAAGTTTTCTCGTTGGATGGTTATATCGGTAGCTCTCCAATCCAGACGAACGCAGACGTTCTTGGGTTAAGTCTGGCGGTGGAAGAGCACGCTTCTCAGGTTTTTCGCCGTGGCTGTACGATGAGCGGCGTTATTGAGCGACCAAAAGACGCCCCGACGATCAAAAGCCAGGATGCTATCGACCGCCTGCTGGCAAAGTGGACGGACAGATATTCCGGTGTCAGAAACGCCTTCTCTGTTGCATTGCTTCAGGAAGGGATGAGCTACAAGCAGTTATCTCAGGACAATGAGAAAGCGCAGCTGTTGCAGTCCCGTCAGTGGGGCGTGGAGGAAGTGTGCCGACTCTATAAAATCCCGCCTCATATGGTGCAGATGCTGGCGAAAGCCACGAATAACAACATTGAGCACCAGGGGCTGCAGTTTGTGATGTACACGCTGTTGGCCTGGCTGAAGCGTCATGAAGGCGCATTAATGCGCGATCTGCTTTTACCCAGCGAGCGCAGTGATCTGTACATAGAATTCAATGTCTCTGGCCTGTTGCGCGGGGATCAGAAGTCGCGTTATGAATCTTATGCATTAGGCCGCCAGTGGGGGTGGTTATCGGTTAATGATATTCGCCGCATGGAGAACCTTCCACCCATCGCCGGAGGGGACAAATACCTGACGCCTCTGAATATGGTCGACAGTAAACAAATCTTACCTGGCAATAACACGCCAACAACTAAACAACTGGCAGAAATCAACTCTATTCTGTCCAGAAACTGAATATCACCCGCAGTGCGGGCTGACCCGGTAAACATCATGACAAAAAATTTAATTAATCTGCCGCATCTGGCGGCTATGGTCTTTGGTGTACCACATTACGTGACACGACAGACAATGGATTCTGTAAAAGCTGTGCTGGTTCCCCGTATTCAGGGATTATCAGAAGAGGCTGGAATTCACATGACGCAGGAGCCTGATAACAATCAGGCGCCAGATTTGGTTCAACCAGCTGGTGGAATGGCAGTTATTCCTGTTCACGGCATTCTGGTTCCGCGTCGTGGGCAAATTACTGCAATGTGTTCTGAACTTACCAGCTATGAGCGCATACGTAGCCAGGTGCATGCTGCATTAAATGACCCTTCCATCAGTGAAATTGTGCTGGATATAAATTCTGGTGGTGGTGCGGCGGTTGGATGCAAGGAACTGGCCGATTATATTTTCCAGTCACGTCAAACTAAGCCTATTACTGCAATTGTGAACTACAGCGCCTATTCTGCGGCTTACTTTATCGCTTCGGCCTGCAGCAAAATTGTAGTCAGCCAGACCAGTGGAGTCGGCTCGATTGGAGTGATTATGGAACACCTGGATACTTCCAGGATGGAAGAGCAAATGGGGTTAACATTCACCACGATTTTTCGGGGAGATAACAAAAATAACGGTACACAACATGAGCCACTGAGTGAAGACGCTCGGGGAATGTTCCAGAGGATGATTGACGATATGTACGAGACGTTTATTACCTCTGTAGCGGAATACCGGAATCTTGCCCCTCAGACGGTGATTAACACGCAGGCCGGAATCTATTTCGGCGCTGATTCCATTTCTGCTGGTCTTGCCGATGAAGTTTCGGATCCTCAGTCTGCGATTAATGCCATTGCAGCAAAGTACAAACAACCTCAACGAACCACTTCCATAAAGTTGCAGGCCGCCGCGATGGACCTGCAAACCAGAATGTGACCCGGCGCTAACGCGTCATTACCAGAAAGCAGCCTGTTGGCTGCTTTTTTTATGCAAAAAAGAGAGAAAACTATGCCACAGATTGAAGAATTGCGTCGTGAACGTGCGGGTATTAATCAGAAGGTTCAGGTACTGGCGGCAGTAGAAACTGGTGGCGGTACGCTGACAGCGGAGCAGTTAACCGAATTTGCCAGCCTGCAGCAGCAGTTCACGGATATCAGCGCCAAGATTGAGCGTCTGGAAGCGGCTGAACGTGCTGCAGCGCTTGTCGCCAAACCGGTTAAAGCCACACAGCAGGCTCCTGGTATCAGCATTAAGGCAGAGCCAAAGCAATATACCGGCGCAGGCATGACCCGTCTGGTGATGTCGATTGCGGCAGCACAGGGTAACGTCCAGGGCGCTGCAAAATTTGCAGCTGAAGAACTGAATGACCAGTCTGTCTCGATGGCCATCAATACTGCCGCCGCGTCAGGTGGCGTTCTTATTCCACAAAACCTCCACAGCGAGGTGATCGAGCTGCTGCGCGATCGCACTATCGTTCGTAAGCTGGGCGCGCGCTCAATTCCGCTGCCGAACGGCAATATGGCGCTGCCGCGTCTGGCCGGTGGTGCGACGGCGAGCTACACCGGGGAAGGCAAGGATGCGAAAGTATCAGAAGCCCGCTTTGATGATGTGAAACTCACTGCGAAAACCATGATTGCGATGGTGCCAATCTCCAACCAGTTGATTGGTCGTGCTGGCTACAACGTGGAGCAGCTGGTCCTGCAGGATATTCTGACCGCGATTTCTGTTCGTGAAGATAAAGCCTTTATGCGCGATGACGGTACCGGTGATACGCCTGTCGGTATGAAAGCGCGGGCAACTGAGTGGAACCGCCTGCTGCCGTGGGAAGCTGCTGCAGAGGTTAATCTGCAGACGATTGATACCTATCTCGACAGCATCATCCTGATGGCTATGGACGGCAACAGCAACATGATCAGCTGCGGCTGGGGTATGTCGAACCGTACCTACATGAAACTGTTCGGTCTGCGCGACGGTAACGGTAACAAGGTCTACCCGGAAATGGCCCAGGGGATCCTGAAGGGATTTCAGATTCAGCGTACCAGCGCTATCCCGGCAAACCTCGGTGACGCAGGCAAAGAGTCGGAAATTTACTTCGCTGACTTTAATGATGTGGTTATCGGTGAAGACGGCAACATGAAGGTGTCGTTCTCGCAGGAAGCCTCCTACCAGGACGGGGATGGCAATCTGGTTTCCGCGTTCTCCCGTAACCAGTCGTTGATCCGCGTGGTGACGGAGCACGATATCGGCTTCCGTCATCCGGAAGGTCTTGTTCTCGGGACAAAAGTGCTGTTTTAACCGGTCCTGCACTCTGTGCGACCACGGTCGCACAGCGTAAAAGCACGTAATTCCCCAGGCCCGCAGCAGCGGGTTTTTTCTTTTCAGGAGCAAAACGATGACGACGAAAGCGGCAAAAGCAGCGGCAGCGGCGGCTGCAGCCGGTGATGTGAAAAAGCCGGATGAACTGACGCCGGAAAATACAGTGGACGGGGATGGCGGTCAGAATACTGCAGCGGGTTCAGGTGATACAGGTGTTGATCTGACCGGAAGTGAAACAAACGGGGCCACGGGCCTGACGGGAGCAGAAGTGGCGCGGAAAGCGGTTTTTTTCCTGGGACCCTATCATCGTTATTCACGCGGTGATACGGCCTGTTTTGATGCTGAGTATGCAGAGAAACTGGTTGAACGCCATATTGCGGTATGGCCAGAAGATGCGGAAAAGGCGCTGAGTCCCCGCAAGGGAGCCGATGACCATGATACTGACATTGGATGATGTGAAAACCCAGCTCCGTCTGGAGCCGGATTTCACGGAGCATGACGACATGCTCACTAAAATGGTGGCGGCTGCGCAAAAGAGTATTGAGCGTGACTACTACTGCAAACTGGTGGGAAGCGATGACGAACTGCAGGCGCTGCCGGAAGGGGTACGCGGTTTTGTGGCGGATGAAGATATCCAGCTGGCCATGCAGTATCTGGTCGGGGATGCGTATCTGAATGGTTTCACCGGTCAGTGGCTGGAGACGGCTGCGGTCCGGCACCTTCTTTTCCCGTTGCAGGAGAACACCGTATGAGCCTGAAGCCGGAAGAGATGACCTGCCGTCTTTCGATTGGGTATATGCAATCCGGCCGGGGGCCGCTGGGTGAACATCTGCCGGAACAACTGGTCGCGACCGGGAAAGCCTGGGCGAAGCGCGAACTGGTGTCGGGCAGAAAGGTCCGCACACTGGATCAACTGCAGGTTGTTGAAACGTGTCTTTTTACCACTCATCCGAACCTGAATATTGATATCGACTGGAAAATAACAACGTCTGACCGGATTTATACCGTTCGTAACGTCGAACGTCTTGCGGACCGCATCATCATCACAGGGGAGGCAGACGCACGTCATGATCGAGCTGGCATTAAAGACAGCACTTGAACGCCTGACCGGGCTGAATGTTTACCCTCTGCTCCTGCCTGATGAGTTGCAGGAGGGGATTACTTACCAGTGTATCTCGGATCCGGAACTGTACGCCGGACTGTTGCGCACAGGCCTGATTGCGGGGCGCTTCCAGATAGCGATTCATCTGCTTAATGACTACACCCGCCTGTTACAGCTGGATAAGAAAATCAGCGCGGAATGGACCGCTATCGTGCATGGCCATCTGGAGGGTTTTCCCGTGCAGAATGTGGTCCGGGGTGGAATACAGCAGAGTAAAACGGTACTGACCAGCGGCAATATTCAGTACCGGCTCGTGCGGGATTTCACCTTTCACTACCGGGACGCCTCACCATGATCACTATGGACGTAAAAGGGCTGGACGAGCTGGAGCGGCAGCTTACTGCGCTCGGTGAAAAGGTCGGCATGAAGGTGTTACGTGATGCAGGGCGTGAGGCGCTGAAAGTGGTTGAAGAAGACATGAAACAACATGCCGGCTTCGACGATGCGTCCTCTGCAGAGCATATGCGTGATTCCATCAAAATTCGTTCATCCACCCGGAAAGGTAGCGGAAATACGGTGGTCATCCTTCGGGTTGGCCCCAGCAAAAAGCATTACATGAAAGCGCTGGCCCAGGAGTTCGGTACGGTGAAACAGGTTGCCAATCCGTTCATCCGTCCGGCACTGGATTACAACGTCCAGCAGATTCTGCGCATTCTGACCGTAGAAATCCGCAATGGCATTCAGAACAGGTAGCAACCGCTGCCCACTATTTAAGAGAGAATCATTATGGCTGATGAAAATAACACGCCAAAATCATCCCCTGAGTATGCAATGCTTCCTGCCGGGACGGTGGTGAAGTTTGGCGAAGTAGGGGCCGCAGTGGCGGCGCTGAAACCTCTGATTAACTGTAAGGCGCTGGGCGCGACAGGTCAGACGGGAGGATTTGTCGACTGTACCACCCTGCTGGACAAGAGTAAGCAGTCGGTGTCAGACCTGCCGGAAGGGCCGGAGAAATCGCTGGGATTCATTGACGACCCGGAAAACGAAGATTTCACCGCGTTCCTCAATGCTGCAGAACAGCGTAAGACCGTTCAGTTTTATGTTGAGTTGCCGAACAAACGAACGGCTTCAATGATCCTTGCGCTTTCAGGCTGGCAGATGAACGAAATCACAGCGCCTGCCAGTGAAGTTATCCAGATTACGGTGCAGGGTAAGCAAAACAACATTAAATGGGGAATTGCCGCCCCGGCGCCAGATGCCGGCGCGTAATCCGTTTCCCGTTACACACCGCCTCCGGGCGTTTTTTTTTCGTTTGAAAAACAGGATACATCATGTCTGAATTTAGCCTCTCCGAACTGAAAAAGGCCCTGCTCAGCGCAAAACCCTCTCCAATTAAAACCGAAATCTTCGGTACAAAGGTTTACCTTCGCCGGCTGACGGCGGCTGAGCTTATTGATCATGAAGATGCGCTCATCGAGGCACAGACCTCTGGCAACGCCCGCATGGCGTCAGAGCTGAGCGTACAGATTGTTATCGACAGTCTGGTTCAGCCTGACGGCTCCCCGATTAAAGCCAAAGACAAACCCACGGCGAAGGAGCTGCTGGCGGCACACGATAACGTTGCGCTTCTGGATGCCATCGACAAAGTGAAAAAGCACGGCATCGGTAAGCTGGAAACCGCCGAAAAAAACTGAGTGACTCGCCCTGGCTGGAGCTAATTTTCTGGCTGGCCGACCGCTGGGGCGAGCCTGACCCGTCAAAAATTGCGGCGCTTCCGGCTGACACGCTTTTTCACTGGCGTGCTTTCTTCCTCAAACAGGGCATTTTCAAAAAGCCTTCGCCAGAAGGTTCTGACAATAACCCGCCCCCTGTTAAATCACCCGCAGCAGCGAACCAGAGTCTGGATGCGCAGTGTGCGGCAGTCATGAAGGTATTAATGTAATGGGTGACGTTGCCTCTCTTGCCGTTGGGCTGCATCTGAATGCAGCGAACTTTAAATCGCAGCTGATGAGCGCCTACGGCAGCGCTGAGAGTCAGTCACGCCAGTTTAACCGCAATGCCCAGGCTGATGCGAAAAAGACGGAGGATGCCTATAAGCGTGTTTCTGCTTCGGTATCGGGGCTGGCAGGCAGGCTGGCAGGTTTTGCCGGGGCGGGTTTATCGCTGGGTACCATTATCAGCACCACGCGGCAGTACAGCCAGTCGTTGTCGGATTTGCAGGCTATCACCGGTGCCACCAGTGCGCAGATGAAACTGTACGATCAGGCGGCGCAGGAAATGGGCCGCACAACGGAATACAGCGCATCACAGGCCGCTGAGGCGATTAAGCTGATGGCTTCGGCAAAGCCTGAACTGCTGAGCACCTCTGCGGGGCTGACGGCGGCGACCAAAAGCGCGTTAACGCTGGCCCAGGCCGCTGGGACCACGCTTCCGGATGCCACCCGAACGCTGGCCCTGTCATTAAACCAGTTTGGGGCGGGAGCCAGTGAAGCCGACCGGTATATCAACGTGCTGGCTGCTGGCGCGAAATTTGGCTCGTCGGAGATAGCCGATACTGCTGCCGCGATTAAAAATGGCGGGGTGGCAGCGGCACAGGCTGGCGTTGGTTTTGAAACCCTCAATGCCGCCATACAGGTACTGGCGGAGCGCGAAGTGAAAGGCGGCGAAGCCGGGACCGCACTGCGCAACGTGATCCTGAATCTGGAGAAAGGAACGGATAAGACCCTGAAGCCTTCTGTTGTCGGGCTGAGCCAGGCGCTGGAGAATCTGGCGGGAAAAAACCTGTCAACAAAACAGGCCGTAAAGCTGTTCGGGGTGGAAAACCTCAGCGCAGCATCCATCCTGGTGCAGAACCGCGAGAAGGTGGAGTCGCTGACCGCCGCCCTGACCGGTACGCAGACCGCGCATGAGCAGGCCGAAATCAGGGTAAATAACCTGAACGGCGATCTTCTCAGCCTGACTTCGGCTTTTGAAGGTCTGATTATTAAGGTAGGACAGAGCGGAAACGGCCCGCTGCGCAGTGGTGTTCAGACCGTTACCGATGCCATTAATGGCCTGACGGATAATTTTAATACGGTCGCCAACGTTGCGCTGTATACACTGATTCCTGTTCTGGCGACAAAACTGACGGCAGGTATCAGGGGGAACATCGGTGCCTGGGTTGAGCAGCAGCAGGCAGTCAGGGCCAGCGCGATGGCGCAGGCCGATATGGCGCGAAAAACGCTGGAAAGTACCGCCGCTACGCTGGCACAGAATAACGCAGAATTCGGGCGTTATCGGGAAATGGAGAAAAGCGCCAGACAATTTGGCCTTAACGTGAGTTACCAGAGCGAGTTTAACCGCTTAATCCGCCAGGAAACCGAGCAGACACTGCTTTCCACCCAGGCAAAGAGCCAGCTGAATGCTGCCAATAAACAGCTTTCAATTTCAGCCCGCGCGGCCTCTGCAGCAGTAGGTATGGCCAGAGGGGCGCTGGCACTGGTGGGCGGTCCAGTGGGGGCGGCGATGCTTGCCGGTTCGGCGTTGCTCTATTTCCATAATCAGGCGAAGAATGCCCGCCAGTCAGCGATTGACCTGAAAAATGCTGTTGTTGAAACGAATGAAGAGCTAAAAAAACTGTCGCTTAACCAGCTCAACGTGAAGCAGCTGGACATTGATGAACAGTTTGAGAATCAGGTTATTCAGCGAAATAAACTGATTAAAGAAATTCAGGATGCGGAAAGCCGTATTGATGGATTGAGTGGCTTCGATCCGTTCGGACAACTTAAAGGCGTACAGAACGATAAAACCCGCTACAAAGGGGATCTGGATGCCGTTGAGCAGGGGTTAAAACTCCTCAAAGAACGGCAAAAAATTGTCAAAGAGGCCATAGAACACGCTAAATCAGGGAAAACCGATCCCACACCGAAGCCGGATAAACCAGGGAATGAAACAGGGAGTGATAAACCTGATACCCCCTGGACCGGGGAAGGCGGGGATACTGGTAAGGGGCAAAAGTCGAAGGTTAACCAGTATGAGCAACTGCGGCGTGAAATCGAAGCGGCGCATGCCTCCAGTCTCGGACGTATCAACCTGCAGGAGCAGGAAAGCGCCAGAAAACTTCTTGAAGCCGCCCGCGCTGACGGAGCCAGCGAGGCTGATATTCAGAAGACTTTGCTGCTGAATGCTGAAAACTATCAGAAACAGCGCCTCGAACTGGCAGAACAGTATGCGCCAGCCAGAGCAACTCTTACGAAAGAGCGTGAAGCGAGCCAGGAGCTGAAGTCGCTCCTGAATGCCCGTATTCTGGATGAAAAGGAATACCAGACGGCCAGAATCACGCTGGCACAAAGTACGGCCCGCGAACTGTTACAGGCACAGGCAGCGGCAATGTCTGCCCCTCTGATTGATATCGCCGGGACGGTTGATCCGCTGGCAGAACTGCGCAATCAACTGGCCGAGCGTCAGTCACTGCTGCAGGCGTTTTACCAGAACGATGCGATCAACAAAGAGCAGTACGAACTGTTGAAGCAAAAGGCGGATAAAGATTCCGCTGATGCGCAGTACCAGACGGCGGTGGAGCTTTATAAGTCGCAGGGAAACCTGAACAGCCTCGCCATTGGCCTGATGGAAACCACCCAGGAGCGAACCTCCAACATGCTGACCGGCATGCTGAATGGTACACAGACACTCCGGGACGGGATGATTGGGTTATTTTCCTCCCTGACACAGTCGGTGATTAAAAACCTTGTCGATATGGCAGCGCAGGCGCTGATTACCAACACCATCCTGAAATCCATTATGGGTATCGGCGGCAGTCTTTTTGGCGGCGCAGCCACCGCGAGCACCGGCACGGCCATCAGCAGTTTTAGTTTTAATGCGAAGGGCGGTGTTTATGACTCACCTTCATTAAGTGCCTACAGCAACGGCATCTATGACAGCCCGACCCTGTTTGCTTTTGCAAAGGGGGCTGGCGTGTTTGGTGAGGCTGGTCCGGAAGCCATTATGCCTCTGGCGAAAACGACTGACGGTAAGCTGGGTGTCAGGGCGCTGGGTGACCCGGGTTCCTCTGGTGGTGGTATGAATGGGGGGATTGCTTATTCACCTGTGTATCACATTGCCATTCAGAATGACGGGCAAAACGGGCAGATAGGGCCGCAGGCATCGCAGATGCTGGTCAAAATGATCGATACGCGTGTCATGAGTATCCTGAGAACTCAGGGACGTGATGGTGGCATGCTGGCGGGAGGATAAGTGAAAACCTTTCATTGGGCACCCAGGGAGGGGATGCCGTCTTCTGTTTCCCCTTCGGTGACAACCATAAAATTTGGGGATGGCTATGAGCAACGTCGCCCGACCGGACTCAACCATCAGTTAATTAACTTCCAGCCTGTTTTCCGTATCACGTCGGACAATTCCCGCACCGCACTTGAAGCGTTTCTGGTCGAGCATGGAGGATATAAAGCCTTTTTGTGGCGACCGCCAAAATACAACCGCACGATTAAAGTTGTCTGCCGGGAATGGTCTGTTACGGACAACGTCACGTATTCTGATTTCAGCTGTAAATTTGAGCAGGTCATTGCTTAAGGATCCTTATGCAGGATATACCTCAGAACACCCTCAACGAAACCACGAAAACCGAGCAGTCGGCCCGCATTGATTTGTGGGAAATCGACCTGACGGCCTTTGGTGGCCAGCGTTACTATTTTTCAAATGAAGCGAATGAGAAGGGCGAGCCGGTCACCTGGCAGGGGCGGAAGTATGACGTTTACCCTATACAGGGAACCGGGTTCGACCTGGTAGGGAAAGGGACTACCGCCCGCCCGACGCTGGCGGTGTCGAACCTGTTTGGCATGGTTACGGGACTTGCGGCAGATATGCAGAGCCTCGTCGGGGCCACGGTGGTAAGGCATGTTGTGTACGCCCGTTTTCTCGATGCGGTGAACTTTACAGGCGGCAACCCGGAGGCCGATCCGGAACAGGAAGTAGTCAGCCGCTGGGTGATTGAACAACTGTCAGAGCTGAAAGCCACCACGGCGACCTTTGTGCTGGCCACGCCGACCGAAACGGACGGCAGCGTGTTTCCGGCGCGGATCATGCTGGCTGATGTCTGCAACTGGACCTACCGTTCTGAGGAGTGTGGGTATGCCGGGCCGCCTGTGGCGGATGAATTTGACAAACCCACGGCAGACCCGGCAAAAGATGCCTGCAGCAAATGCCGTACTGGCTGCGAGCTGCGTGATAACCTGCCGCGCATCGGCTGCTTCCTCTCGATTAACCGTCTCTCCTGATGGATACACCCATGAACAAAAATATCCTGGCGCATGCCGCTGCGTGTGCGCCGGCTGAATCGTGCGGCTATGTGGTGAAGACGTCTGCCGGGGAGCGGTATTTTCCCTGCCAGAATCTTTCCGCTGAACCGACAATGTATTTCCGCATGGATCCGGCAGATTACCTTCAGGCGCAGGTGGCGGGCGATGTGGTGGCCCTGGTCCACAGCCATCCCGATGGCCTGCCGAATCTCAGCGATGTTGATCGCCGCCTGCAGGTGCAGAGTGGCCTGCCGTGGTGGCTGGTCTGCGATGACCGGATATACAAATTTCGCTGCATGCCGTTCCTCACCGGGCGGGCATTTGAGCATGGCGTGACGGACTGTTACACCCTGTTCCGTGATGCGTACCATCTGGCGGGGATTGAGATGCCGGATTTTGCGCGGAGGGAGGACTGGTGGAAGCAGGGGGATAATCTGTATCTGGATAACCTGGAGGCGACAGGCTTTTACCGGGTGAATGCCGCAGAGGCACAGCCCGGAGACATTCTGATTTGTTGTTTTGGTTCATCGGTTGCCAACCATGCCGCGATTTACTGCGGCGACGGGGAACTGTTGCACCATATTCCTGACCAGCTCAGTAAACGCGAGAGGTATACCGACAAATGGCAACGCCGCACACACTCCATATGGCGACACCGGGCATGGCACGAGTCTGCCTTCACGGGGATTTACAACGATTTGGCCGCCGCTTCAGCCTCAGTATAAAAACGGGGGCCGAGGCCATTTACGCGCTGGCCATGCAGATACCGGGCTTCCGGCAGAAAATGAATGATGGCTGGTATCAGATACGCATTGCAGGCCTGGATGTGAATGAAACCAGCCTGTCAGCCCGTCTGCACGAGCCGCTGCCAGACGGTGCCATTATTCATATTGTCCCACGCATGGCTGGGGCTAAATCCGGTGGTCTGTTCCAGGTGGTGCTGGGAGCAGTGGCAATAGCCGCGTCCTTTTTTACAGCAGGAGCTTCACTGGCAGCCTGGGGAGCAGCGTTATCTGCCGGTGCTATTTCAGCATCTTCAGTCCTGTTTTCTATGGGAGCGGCCATGATGCTGGGGGGGGTAGCGCAGATGCTGACACCCCAGGCAAAAATCCCCTCATCCCGGCAGACCGACAACGGCAAACAGAACACTTATTTTTCGTCGCTGGACAATCTGGTGGCGCAGGGTAATGCCCTGCCGGTGTTGTACGGTGAAATGCTGGTCGGCTCCCGCACAATTTCCCAGGAAATCAGCACACGGGATGAAGGTGGTGGGGGGCAGGTGGTGATCATCGGTCGCTGACATTCTTGCAGCATATTTGTATTTGCAAAGAACCGCCTCCGGGCGGTTTTGTCGTTTCAGAGGGAACAGATTATGGGTAAGGGGGGTGGCAGCAGTAAAACGCCGCATGAGGCTCCTGACGACCTGAAATCCAGCCAGATGCTGACGGTTGTTGATGCCATCTGCGAGGGGCCGATTGAAGGTCCTGTGGACGGGCTGAAAAGTGTCAGAATTAACAAAACGCCGGTCCTCGACAGCGACGGTAACGCGATGGTTCACGGTGTCACTGTGGTTTATCGCGTGGGGGAGGATGAGCAGACCGCGATGGAGGGGTTCGAAGACTCCGGCGCTGAAACCCTGCTGGGTGTGGAGGTGAAGAAGTCAGAGCCAGTGACCCGCACCATTACCACCAAAACGCTGGACCGTCTGCGCTTTACCTTTGGTGTTCAGTCGCTGGTCAGCACCAGTACCAAAGGTGACCGCAACCCGACCAGCGTACAGATGCTGATCCAGTTTCGGCGGGATGGGCTGTGGCGAACGGAACGGGATATCACCATTACGGGGAAAACGACCACGCAGTTTCTGGCATCCGTGGTGATTGATGATTTACCGCCCCGGCCTTTTGAAGTCCGCATGCTGCGCCTCACTGATGACAGTACGACAGACCTGCTGCAGAACAAAACGGTGTGGTCAGGCTTTACCGAAATCATCGATGTGAAACAGTGCTACCCGAACACCGCCGTTATCGGGGTAAAAGTGGATGCGGAGCAGTTTGGCAGCCAGCAGGTCACGCGAAACTATCACCTGCGCGGGCGTATTGTGCCGGTACCATCGAATTACGATCCGTTAAAACAGACCTGTACGGGAATATGGGACGGGACGTTTAAACCCGCCTGGACAGATAATCCGGCCTGGTGTGTGCTGGATATGCTGACTCACCCGCGCTATGGCATGGGAAGCCGCATTGGTGTTGCCGATGTGGACAAGTGGGCGCTGTATGCCATTGCACAGTACTGTGATCAGCCTGTTCCTGACGGTTTTGGCGGGACAGAGCCGCGTATCACCTGCAATGCGTATCTGACGGACCAGCGTAAAGCATGGGATGTGCTGGGGGACTTCTGTTCCCTGATGCGCTGCATGCCGGTCTGGAACGGCAGCACCCTGACGTTTGTGCAGGACCGGCCCGCCGATAAAGTCTGGACCTATACACAAAGTAATGTGGTCATGCCCGCTGACGGTGCGCCATTCATCTACAGCTTCAGCGCACTGAAAGAGCGACACAATGCTGCCGAGGTCCGTTACACCGACCCGAACAACGGCTGGGAAACGTCCACCGAACTGGTGGAAAACGACGCTGCCATCCGGCGCTACGGTCGCAACGTTCTGAAGATGGATGCATTCGCCTGTACCAGCCGTGGGCAGGCGCACCGCGCCGGACTGTGGGCCATCACCACTGAATTGCTGGAAACGCAGACGGTGGATTTTTCCGTAGGGGCTGAGGGGCTGCGACATGTTCCCGGAGATATCATTGAGATCTGCGACAGTGATTATGCCGGTGTGACCGTGGGCGGACGAATCCTGTCGGTCGACAGCCTTACGCGCACGCTCACGCTGGACCGTGAGGTGGAGATACCGCCAGGCGGCAATGTGGTGCTGAACCTGGTGGGCAGCGATGGTCAGCCTGTTACCGTCGCAGTTACCGCGCACCCCGCCCCGGACTCCGTGACCGTCAGCCAGTTACCCGATGGCGTGGCGGAGTACAGCGTGTGGGGGCTGAAACTGCCGGACCTGCGCCAGCGCCTGTTTCGCTGTGTGGCCATACGGGAAAACGATGACGGCACGTATGCCATTACCGCCGTACAGCATGTCCCGGAGAAAGCGAGCATCGTGGACAACGGGGCGACGTTTGATCCGTTACCGGACACCGGTATCACGAATACGCTGCCTGCCGTGCAGCACCTGACCACAGAGATTCTGGCAGAGGAGGGGCAGTATCAGGCGCGGGCGCGATGGGATACCCCGCGTGTGGTTAAGGGGGTTAACTTCTCCCTGCGCCTGACGGTGAAAGCGGAAGATAACAGCGACCGGCTGGCCAGCAGCCTGATCCTGACAAAAACGGAGCATACTTTCCGTAACCTGACGCCGGGACGTTACACCCTGACGGTGCGGGCGGTGAACAGCCAGGGCCAGCAGGGCGATCCGGCCAGCACGGATTTCAGCATCGCCGCGCCGGCAGTACCGTCTTATGTTGAGCTGACTCCCGGCTATTTTCAGATAACCGCCACCCCGCGCCAGGCGGTATATGACCCCACGGTGCAGTATGAATTCTGGTTTACAGATACGCAGATTGCCGATACCCGCCAGGTGGAAACCGATGCGCGTTATCTCGGCACCGCGCTGTACTGGATTGCGGCCAGCAGCAGTATCAAACCCGGCAAGGATTATTACTTCTATATCCGGGCCGTGAACCAGGTCGGGAAATCGGCGTTCGTGGAGGCTAAAGGGCAGGCCAGCAACGATGCGGCGGGCTACCTGGATTTCTTCAAAGGGAAAATCACCGAAAGCCACCTGGGGAAAGAGCTGCTGGAGAAGGTGGAGCTGACGGAAGACAACGCCAGCAGGCTGGATCAGTTTTCGGAAGAATGGCAGGACGCGAACGGCAAATGGAATGCCATGTGGGGTGTGAAGATAGAGCAGACCAAAGACGGGAAGCACTATGTGGCTGGTCTGGGCCTGAGCATGGAAGACACGGAAGAAGGGAAGGTAAGCCAGTTCCTGGTGGCAGCAAACCGTATCGCGTTTATCGACCCGGCAAACGGCAATGAGACCCCGATGTTTGTGGCTCAGGGTAATCAGATATTTATGAACGAGGTGTTCCTCAAATATCTGACGGCTCCCACTATCACCAGTGGCGGGAACCCGCCGACCTTTATGCTGACACCTGACGGAAAACTGACTGCCCGTAATGCGGATATCAGCGGCCATATTAGTGCGAATTCTGGTGCTCTCAACAATGTGACGATTGAGGAAAACTGCACCATAAAGGGGACGCTCCGGGCCGAGCGTATTCTTGGGGATATTGTTAAGGCAGCGGGCAGGCAGTTCCCTTACTTCATAACCAGTAACGGTGAAAAACGGTACGCCAACGGGACACTGACAGTCGTGATTGAAGATGACCAGTCTTTTGACCGACAGGTTTCCATTCCTGGGATTACCTTTCAGGGTGCAGCGTATGACAGCCAGACCAGTAATGACGTATGGGATGACTGTACGCTGACTGTCAGGAAAAACGGGGTGGAGATATACAACCAGACAAGCAGAGGTGTACCGGCCGTTTTTACGCGGACACTGGATATGCCTGCCGGGAGCGGACGGATGACGCTGAGTTTCAGTGTCAATACACATGGTAACAGCAGCGGCTGGCCATATTCCCGAATCAGTGACCTGCTGGTTATTGTGACGAAAAAGTCATCAGCCGGGATAACAATCAGTTAATGACAGAAACCGCCTTCGGGCGGTTTTTTTATGGAGGAATTATGGCAGTACTTATCTCTGGAGTGCTCAGAGACGGGGCCGGCAAACCGGTTCAGAGCTGCACTATTCAGCTGAGTGCCAGGAAAACCAGCCCGACCGTTGTGGTTGAGGTGACTTCATACTCTATTACAGGAGCGGACGGTCACTACAGCATTGAGGCTGAGCCGGGTTATTACAGTGTGTCACTGTTGCGGGAAGGTTTTCCTCCCTCAGTGGCCGGCGATATTTATGTGGCCCCGACCGATGCGCCGGATACCCTGAATGCGTTTCTCGATGCGCCAAAGGATGCAGACCTGCGTCCGGAGGTGATGAAACGTTTTGAGGAAATGGTAAACCGCGTTGTGGATTTGAGCGGTGCAACAGAGAAGGATCGGAAACTCGCTGAACAGGCCGCACAGTCAGCAGCGCAGAGCAATGATGCGGCAGCATTGTCTGCAATGGCTGCAACAGAGTCACAGCGCCAGGCGGCACTCTCTGCGGATGCTGCTGATGATTCTGCCCGGTCTGCTGCAGATAATGCCCGACAGACAGCGCAGAACGTTCTGGCCAGCAGTGTAGATGCTGACAGTGCGGCAAAGTCGGCACAGACAGCGACGGAACAGACCGGAAAGGCAAAGATCGCCGCTGATGCGGCACAGAAAGCGCAGCAGGAGGCAGGCGCTTCGGCACAGTCTGCAGCGGGGAGTGCCGGAAGTGCATCTGCGTCAGCACAAACAGCGGGTGAGCATGCCGGTAATGCAGCCGCATCTGAAACCTCAGTGCGTGAAAACGTCCTCACGGCTATACAGGCTGCAGAACAGGGGGATAACAGCGCTGCAGCTGCAGCGCTAAGTGAACAGCATGCCAGGGAGTTCTGTGAAAAGGCTGCTAAATCAGAGACTGAGGCAGCAGGCAGTGCACAATCGGCTTCCTTAAGTGAAGCATCAGCATTGCAGGCTGCGAAAACTGCTGAGAATCAACAAAATGCAGCCACTGAGAGTGCCACTCGCGCAGAGCAGGCCAGAGATGAGGCCCTGACGCTGCGCGATGAAGCTCAGGAAGACGCCCTGAATGCCCGGAACAGCGCACAGGCTGCTGCTGCCAGTGAGAAAGAAAGTGGACAGGCAAGGGATGAAGCACAGCTCCTTGCTGAACAGGCAAGGAGTGCAGCCTCAAAAGCCGCCGCTGAGACCATTAAAGAGATACAGGAAAGTGAAGACCTCAGTGGTCCGCCAGGCCCGCAGGGGCCAGAAGGTGCAAAAGGTGAAAAGGGTGATACCGGATTAACGGGGGCAACAGGACCAACTGGCCCTGTGGGTCCGCAGGGACCGGCAGGCGCAAAAGGCGAAAAAGGGGACAAGGGTGATTCCGGGTTAACGGGGGCAACAGGACCAACTGGCCCTGTAGGTCCGCAGGGGCCGGCAGGGGCAAAAGGTGACAAGGGTGATACCGGATTAACGGGACCCACAGGACCAACTGGCCCTGTGGGTCCGCAGGGACTGGCAGGCGCAAAAGGCGAAAAAGGGGACAAGGGAGATATCGGATTAACGGGGGCAACAGGACCAACTGGACCTGTAGGTCCACAGGGGCCGGCGGGTGCAAAAGGTGACAAGGGTGATATCGGGTTAACGGGAGCAACAGGACCAACTGGCCCTGTAGGGCCTCAGGGACCAGCAGGCGTACCAGCAGGTGCTCTTCATGCTGTAGGTACGTTTGCGCTGGCATATATGCCAGCGCCTGGAGGGAGAGGTACTAATCCAGGTACAAGTTATTCGGGGGGAAGTTTAATAGCGTGTGGAATTATCAGCAACAGCGACGCTAAAGCGTCGTTTTGTATTACGGGTAGTAGTGGCAAATATACTTTGCCGGGTACATGGCGTTCGTGTGGAATTGCATCGAGTTCTTCTGAAGGTCTGGCTGGGACTAATTTGGGTTACTATGCAGGCATTTTTCAGCGAATCTCATAAAAGGAGATTGTATGAACATTGAGGTCATTCAGGCTCCTGAGTGGGCGAATAAAGAACATACAGCGATTAATTGTAGTGTTAAATTTGCAGAGTTTGATGAGTTTCTGCCGTTCACTGCATGCCCGAATGATTTTGAGGAGCATGGGCGCCGTATCTACAGCGAGCTTGAATCAGGAAAGTATGGACCTGTCGCCCCTTTTATTGTGACTGACAAGATGGTGGAGGATTTACGAAATCAGAAACTGGCTGAAATCAGCAACTGGCGGGACGTTCAGGAAAACGCCAACATTATTTTTGAACTGGACAATCGCCGGTGGGATGGAGGCAAAGTATCGCAGGAGCGTCTTGCACCCGTGGTTATGGCTGGTAGAACAGGAAAGTTACCTGAGGGATTTTTCTGGACCGATGCGGATAACCACGACGTTCCCGTAAATTTTGCGTTCCTGCAACAACTGGAGGCAGCGATGATGCAGGCAATGGTAGTGCACGGCTTCAGTATTCACGAACGGCAGAGGCAGATGAAATCGGAGGTAGCGTTACTTACAGATGTTAATGCCATTGCTGAATATCCAGTTGGCTGGAGTGAGAGGAAGTAATGTGCTGGTTCACCTTTCTAAATGTCTAAATTGTATTAACTTAGATCTGACATGACACAGCTATGGCACAGACCTGAACCTAGTCTGATAGGCAGGTCTGTGCCAGAAGCGGACCTGTCGTGGTTTGAAAAGCCTCCTCGTGAAGTGGCCAGCTTTTATCGACCATTTCAGTTAGAGTTTATTCCGGCGTAGTTCGTAGTATATTGAGAGTATTCTTTGTTATCAGGTGTTCTGTATGTCCTATTCCATCGGTGAATTTGCGCGGGTTTGCGGAATAACCCCCACGACGCTGCGTGCCTGGCAACGTCGTTATGGACTTCTCAAACCACAGCGTACAGATGGTGGGCACCGGCTGTATAGCGATGACGATATCCAGCTGGCGCTTAAAATTCTCGACTGGGTGAAAAAAGGTGTACCGATAAGCCAGGTAAAACCGCTGCTGGCCCGCCCTGATGCGCGGCGAACGAATAACTGGCTATCTCTGCAAGAGAGTATGCTGCAGCGCCTGAACGAAGGGAAAATTGAATCTCTGCGCCAGCTTATTTATGACGCTGGCCGCGAGTATCCTCGCCCTGAACTGGTGAGTGAGGTATTGCGCCCTCTGCGAAGCCAGGTCTCGGCCAACGTGCCGGCTATCATGACGCTGCGTGAAATCCTCGATGGTATTATCATCTCTTACACCTCGTTTTGCCTGGAAAGGGATAAGCGTGCGCCGGGTGATAACTACCTGATTACAGGCTGGCATCTTACCGACCCCTGCGAGATCTGGCTTGAAGCGCTTGGTCGCACTGGACAAGGACATCGCATTGATGTGCTTCCTGTAGCGCCCGCGATGCTCGCGCCTGAAATTTTCCCCGAGCGAAAATGGCTGTTGGTTACGTCCGGCAAACTCACCGCAGCACGTAAAAAACAGATAGACCTCTGGCAACAACAGGTCAACTTCCTCGAAGTGATCCCGCTTTAATCTTCAGTCATTACCGTTCCTGTGAGTCGATTAGCCACTGCCTTAGTGGATCCCAGATAATCTCGCTCAAAAAAATAAAACTTAATTCATTGAATTAAATGTGTTTATAAAAATTACCCAGCCAAAACTTGGACAAAACAAAGTGTTTGTGTAAGTTTTAATTATGCCACATACGTGTTGTGGTCCACATAAGGGTAAGAGCTATGCGCGCGCAGCCATCCGTTATTAACAGGTTTGTGGATTACTACGCCAGTCTGGATCGCCAGCCCGCCGCCGCACTTGCCGGGTTGTACGACGAGCACGCGGTACTTGTCGATCCCTTCGGGGAACATAACGGGCTGTTTGCCATCCAGCGCTATTTCTCGCATCTGCTGGGGAATGTGAACACCTGCCGTTTTGCCATTGGTCCTCCGCTGTGTGAGAGCGGACGGTTTGCCGTGACGTGGACCATGTACTGGTCGCATCCGCGTATTGCTGGCGGAGAATTACGATCCTTGCCGGGATGTTCAATGGTCGGGACGCATAACGAGAAGATTGTTCGCCAGCGTGATTATTACGATGCCGGAGAGATGCTTTATGAGCATCTGCCGCTGTTGGGCTGGGCCGTCCGCGGCGTTAAAAGGAGGGTGCGCGCATGATGACAGTCCTCATTACTGGCGCAAGTTCCGGGATTGGTGCCGGGCTCGCAAAGTCATGGGCCGATGACGGCTGTCACGTGATTGCCTGTGGCCGCAATCCAGAAAGGCTGGAACAGCTGCGCCAATCCCACGCCAATGTCACAGTACGCCTGTTCGATATGACAGACAAAGACGCCTGTCGCCAGGAGCTGGCGGACTGCAAACCCGAACTGGTTATTCTCTGCGCCGGAACCTGCGAATATCTCGACCACGGCTGGATAGATGCCGAGAAGGTTGAACGGGTGATGGCGACGAATTATCTGGGCCCCATCAACTGCCTGGAAGCGCTTCAGACGCAGCTAACCTCCGGTAGCCGCGTGGTGCTGGTCAGTTCGATGGCCCACTGGATGCCGTTTCCTCGGGCTGAAGCCTATGGCGCGTCTAAAGCGGCGCTAACCTGGTTTGCTAACAGTTTGCGTCTGGACTGGGAGCCGAAAGGTGTCGCCGTGACTGTCGTTTCGCCAGGATTTGTCGATACCCCGCTTACCCGTAAAAACGATTTTCCTATGCCCGGTCAGGTAAGTGTAGAGCAGGCGGTGAAGGCGATTCGTCATGGCCTGGCGAAAGGGAAAAACCATATTGCCTTTCCGTCGGGTTTTGGCGTGTTGCTGCGTGTGTTGGGCGGGCTACCTGAGCGTCTCCAGCGCGCGTTACTGCGCAGGATGGTGCGTTCATGAAAATAGCTATCATTGGCAGTGGGATTGCCGGATTAACCTGCGCCTGGCGTCTGGCCGGACACCATCAGGTGACGCTTTTTGAAGCGGCGTCGACCCCTGGCGGCCATACTGCGACAGTGGATGTGGCGACTCCGCACGGGAGTTTCGCGATTGATAGCGGCTTTATCGTCTATAACGACCGAACCTATCCGCGTTTTATGGGCTTGCTGAGCGAACTCGGCATTCAGGGGCAAAAAACGCAGATGAGCTTCTCGGTGCATAATCCGCAAAGCGGTATGGAGTATAGCGGTCATACGCTGACTTCATTGTTTGCCCAACGTCGAAACCTGGTCAACCCCGCATATTGGGGAATGCTGAAAGAGATTGTCCGTTTTAATCGTCTGGCGAAACAGGCATTAAATGAGACCGATGTGAACGCGACGCTTCAGACTTTCCTCGACCAGCACCACTTCAGTGTGTTCTTTGCGCGGCATTATATTTTGCCGATGGGCGCGGCCATATGGTCATCTTCACTTCAGGAGATGCGCCGTTTTCCACTGGCGCTGTTCTTACGGTTCTTTGAGCACCATGGCTTGTTGGATATCTGGCATCGACCGCAATGGTATGTGGTGCCGGGCGGATCGCGCGAATACATTCGTGTCATGCTGGCGAAGCTGGGCGATCGTCTGAAATTGCACCTCAATTCACCTGTTCAGCAGGTTATTCGCTACGACAGCGGCGTCAAAATACAATTGGCAGGATCAATACAGACATTTGATCAGGTGATCTTCGCCTGCCATTCCTCGCAGGCTCTGGCTGTACTTGAGGATGCGACCCCTGCAGAACGCGACGTGCTGGGCGCAATTGACTGGCAACGTAACGAGGTTGTGTTGCACTGCGATCGCCGCTGGTTACCGGTATGCGAACGCGCTTGGGCAAGCTGGAATTACCGCCTGAGTGAGCAAGATAGGGCCCGCGCTTGCGTCACCTATAACATGAATATTCTCCAGGGATTACCTGAAGGAAGCCCGCTATTTTGCGTGACCCTCAATCCGGACATCCCCATCGACGACCGCTTCGTCTGGCGACGCTTTGTTTACGAGCATCCGTTGTTTAACCCTGAAAGCTGGCGGGCGCAGGCGCGTCGCGCTGAGATCAACGGTCAGCATCGGAGCTGGTTCTGCGGTGCTTACTGGTACAACGGTTTTCACGAAGATGGCGTACGCAGTGCGCTGGATGTGGTACACGGCATTGCTGCAGGAGAGGGGAGCTAAGATGAACAGCTGCCTGTACCACGGCGTATTACGCCACCGACGCCTTCAGCCGACCACGCACCAGTTTACTTATCAGGTGTTTATGGCTTGGCTCGATCTGGACGAGCTCGCTCAGCTTCCGGGCGTGGGCGTGAAACGTAATCGCTTCGCTGCAACTACTTTTCATGATGCCGATTACCCGCTGGGAACCCCGTTAAAAGAGAACGTACTGAATCAGCTTGCCAGCCTGACAGGCGAGCGTCCTGAAGGTCGCGTGATGCTCCTGACGCAGTTGCGCTATTTCGGTTTTCATTTTAATCCGGTCAATTTTTACTACTGCTATGACCGCGCGCAGATCCTGCGCTGGGTGCTGGCGGAGGTCCGCAATACGCCGTGGAATGAGCGTCATTACTACGCCGTAGATGCGCAGGAAAAGCGACCACTGGAAAAAGCGTTCCATGTATCGCCGTTTAATCCGATGGATATGGTCTATCACTGGCGATTTAACTCGCCGGGTAAAACGCTGCATATGCATATCGAAAACCATCAGGCAGAGAAAATTTCTGATGCCACCCTGATGCTCAAACGCGAGCCGTTGACGCCGGCAAGTTTACGCACGTTGCTGCGACGACTGCCGATGATGACGCTGAAAACGGTGTCAGCGATTTATTGGCAGGCGCTACGACTGTGGCTCAAGCGAGTCCCTCTCTACAATCATCCCGTGAGCAGGAGTGAACGATCATGATCGATCCCACCTTTGCGCTTGAACCCGATATTCCGCGCAACCTGCGTGTTGCGCGTTGGTTCCTTTTTCGTATGCTGAGCGGCCTTCGTCAGGGTTCAGTCACGGTGCGGGAAGGGGCCCAGGTCTTTCATTTTGGTGATGTTTCGGCTGAATTACGCGCCGACGTACATATTGTTTCGCCCACGGTGTATTGGCGGGTGTTGACGGGGGGAAGTCTTGCAGCGGCAGAGTCCTGGATGGATGGAGAGTGGGAAACGCAGCAGCTCACTACGTTATTGCAAATATTTGCGCTCAACAGCACCCTGCTGGGGCGGCTGGAAAGTGGATTTCGCCTGCTTGGCCGACCCGTTGAGCGTTTACGTCATTGGACGCGCCGCAACCATCGGCAACAGGCAAAAGAAAACATTGCCGCGCATTACGATCTCGGCAATGCCTTTTACGCGCACTTTCTGGATGAGGATTTACTCTATTCCAGCGCCTTGTTCACCTGCCCCGAGCAGTCGTTAGCGCAGGCTCAGCAGGCCAAAATGGCGCGACTTTGCGAACAGCTGGCGCTGACCGCGAATGATCATCTGTTGGAAATTGGGACCGGCTGGGGAGCGATGGCGGAATACGCCGCGCGTCATTACGGATGTCGGGTGACCACCACGACCCTGTCGCAGGAGCAGTTTGCCTGGGCGAAAGCGCGCATTGCCCGCGCTGGTTTACAGGAGAGAGTCACCGTATTGCTCTGCGACTACCGCGACCTGACCGGGGAATTCGACAAACTGGTATCAGTTGAAATGATCGAAGCGGTGGGGCAGCGCTATCTGCCGACGTTTTTCCGTACGTGTCAGGCGCGCCTGCGCCCTGGGGGCAAAATGGCGCTTCAGGCGATTACCATTCAGGATCAGCGCTTTCGCGATTACAGCAAAAGCGTCGATTTTATTCAGCGCTATATCTTTCCGGGAGGTTTTTTACCCAGCATCACCGCGATGAGTGGGCTGATGACAAAGCACACTGACTTTGTGGTTCGCAACCTGTTCGATATGGGGCCCGACTACGCCCGGACCCTTGCGCACTGGCGACAAGGATTTGTTCACTGTTGGCATGAAATTGAAAAGCTGGGCTTTGATGAGCGTTTTCGCCGTATGTGGTTGTACTACTTCGGTTACTGCGAAGCAGGTTTTAACGCCCGTACAATCAGTGTGGTGCAACTGACGGCGGAGCGTCCATGAACCGCCATTTACAGGTCTTTCTCCTGGCTGTCGGGTTCGATTTGTACTGGTTCATGGTGGTGTTATTTCGTGAGCGCGGTCTGGTGTTATGGCTTGGTCTGGCTATTCTGGCCTGCTTCATGTTGCCTGCTGCGCAACGACTGTGCGCGTTAATGCTGACAGCTGCGGGCAGTGGTCTGGATGCGTTGTGGGCGCTGACCGGGTTGATCGATTTTCGCGGCGAAGCATTGTTGCCGTTATGGATGCTTGCGCTCTGGCTCATGTTCGCCGTCATGTGGACGCACCTCACCTGCTCGACCTCTTTGCCAGGATGGCTGCTGGTAATAATGGCCACCGGTGGAGGACCGATCGCTTATCTGATAGGAGAGCGTTTGGGTGCCATTACTTTTCTGGAGCCGACATTTATCGTGCTCGGTTTAATGGCGACGGGCTGGCTGGTGTTGATGCTGTTTTTTCATATTTTTATGGGGAAACACCAATGAAACTTGCCTTACTGATACTGCTGGGAGTAATGGCGATTGCGCCGTTTGCAGGTGCCACAGACTGGTTAAGCTGGCGGAAAGTCGGTGATGCTACGCTCACCTGGGGGCCATTCACGATCTATAACTCACAATTACGCACCCCGGATGGGCGCTATCGTGGGTTGAAAGAGGATCAGGCACTGATTATCACCTATCAGCGCAATATTGAACGGCAAGAACTGGTGGATGCTACCCGCGAACAGTGGCGAGCGCAGGGTATTTTGGCACGGGAGGCGCAGAGTGAGTCCTGGCTTCGCATGTTGGGTGAGCTATGGCCTGACGTTGCGCCGGGTACGCAACTGGTTTTTGTCTTCCAGGATAAGCAGGGGCAATTTTGGTATCGCTTGTCAGTGGCACAAAGGCATTTCATCCCGCTTGGCCCACCACAGTCGGCGGCGTTCAGCGAAAACTTTCTCGCTATCTGGCTGGGTTCCCGTACGCAATATCCTGAGCTGCGGCAGCAGCTCACTGGAGGTAATAAATGAAACGTTTATTAGCCCTAAGCTTACCGCTGATGATGCAACTTTCTGGCTGTAGCGCCGAAATTACCGAGTATCGCCAGCAGCAGCCGACGCTGGATATCTTTCAGTATTTTCAGGGAGAAACGCAAGCATGGGGGATGGTTCAGGATCGCAGCGGTAAACAGCTTCGTCGTTTCCATGTCGATATTAACGGCGATGTGGTGGGGGACACATTGACCCTCAATGAACGCTTTGTGTACGACGATGGAGAGAAGCAGCAGCGTGTGTGGCATATCCGTAAAATCAGCGCCGATCGTTACGAAGGTACTGCTGGCGATATTGAAGGCGTGGCGAAGGGGCAAACAGCGGGCAACGCGTTCAACTGGCATTACAGTATGAATGTGAAAGCCAGCGGCAGAACCTGGTTGCTGAATTTTGATGACTGGATGTACCTGCAGGATGCTAACCATTTGTTTAATAAAACTGAGATGAAGAAATTTGGCCTCACCGTCGGCACGGTGACGCTCTTCTTCTCCCGTAAAACGCACTAGCGAGGAAGACGCCATGAAAACGCAACCCATCGTTGGGATCAGCGGCTGTTTAACGGGGTCTGCCGTCCGATTTGACGGCGGGCATAAGCGGGCAGAGTTTGCGATGGTGAAACTGGCCCGTTGGGTGACTTTCCAGCCTGTTTGTCCGGAGATGGCGATAGGCTTGCCTGTCCCACGACCGGCGTTGCGCCTCGTACAAACAACTATCGGGGATATTCGCATGCGTTTTAGCCACGCACCTCACGAAGACGTTACCGACAAAATGGCTGACTTTTGTCTGAGCTATCTGTCAGGGTTGGACACACTGTCGGGTTTTATCGTCTGTGCCAAATCCCCCAGCTGTGGCATGGAACGAGTGCGTTTATATGATGAAAAAGGTAATCGCGGGCGCAAAGACGGGGTGGGAGTTTTTACAGCCGCGCTGATGGAGAAATATCCGTGGCTGCCGGTTGAAGAGGATGGACGGCTGCACGATCCGGTTCTGCGTGAAAACTTCGTCGAACGGGTTTTCGCGCTACATGAGCTCCATACGCTGTGCAAAAATGGCCTGACGCGGCGGGCGCTACTGAATTTTCATAGCCGTTATAAACTGCAATTGCTGGCTCACCATCAGGCCGGATACCGGGAAATTGGCCCATTTGTCGCATCACTGCATGAATGGGACGATCTGGAGGCTTTCTTTGCGGTCTACCGCGATAAATTAATGACAATCCTGAAGAAACCTGCCTCACGTAAAAACCACACTAACGTGCTGATGCACATTCAGGGGTACTTCCGTAATCAATTAACAATGCGCCAGCGCGGCGAGTTGCGCGAGGTTATCCTCAATTATCGCGCAGGGATACTGCCTATCCTGGCCCCGATGACGCTGCTTAAACATTATCTGGTGGAATACCCGGACGACTACCTGCTGACGCAGAATTACTTTGATCCCTATCCGCAGGATTTAGCATTGCGACTGAATGTTAATTAATCATGCCTGATAAGCTGAACCGAGCAGCATGATAATTAATGTCGTGTTCGCCCCCTTTAATTTCCGTTTAACGCTCACAGCGGACCTTCAGCTCAGTGACCTGGTCCGCTTCGTGCCAGGAGCGGACGTTGCTAACATCGTGATATATTAATTCATGGATGGCAGTCCATGGGGATAAAATTATGAAGCACGAGCTGTGGACAAATGAAGCTGGTTTAGATTTGTTTTGTCTTGCCGGTCCACTGGGAGACTCTGCTCGGAAATTGCTGGATCTGGACTACAGATTAGTGTGGACATGTGATGCAGACTCGCACCTTGAAGCAATGAAAAAATATTATACGTTCCGTAATTGGGGTGAATATCAAACTGATTTCCCTGAACAGGATAGTAAGACCTACAAAGAAATGGGATGGGAGTAAAAAGCACAAAATCCACAACCTAGCCGCTCTTATTCTCATGTCTCTACGACGTCCGCTCCTCGCTCATAGCGGACCTCATCGGCAGTAAAAGCTTTATCATCGAGGTTTGCCAGTAGTGGTAGCGTGTTGAATGTGCCGGCGGCAAAACTTGGATTTTTGGCGAAAACGCTTCTCTAAAACTAAAATCAAAATTTAGATAATCAATGAGTTGTAAAAGATAACCACTAAATGTTATTGAAAGTAAAAGCGTGATAATTTCAATTATATCAAATGGTTGCTATGATATTGGCGATATAATGCTGCGTCATATTTGCTGGATTAACTGTGAGCCCTGATTTTTCACATTCCCAACGGCACGTGTCACGGCGTGCCATATAAATTTATCAGCCGGCATGGAACCGTCGGTCGCAATTTCCGCAGCTTCTTTCCCTCCAATGTCCTGCCTCATCCACTCGCGAGCAGCATCTGGTGACAGTACCAACGGTCGCCTGTCGTGAATATCTACCAGTCCTTTATCGGCAGTAGCCGTCACTATCAGAAAACCTTCTGCTTCATCTCCACGTTCAAATGGTGTGCTGCCAATTGCCGCCATGAATATTGGCTGACCATCGGCTTGATGAATGAAGTAGGGTTGCTTCTTGTCACCTACCTTTTTCCACTCAAACCAGCCATCGGCAAAGCAAATTGCGCGACCATGTTGCCAGAGTGGTTTAAACATTCTGCTGTTAGCCGCAGTTTCAGAGCGTGCGTTAATTAGCGGTGGTTTATCCCACCACCCGGGGGCGTATCCCCAGATAACTGGATCAAGATGAAGTTTCTCGTCACGTTCGCTCAGCAGCAGAACTTTGGTGCCTGGCGCCACGTTGAATCGCCCGATCGGTTCAGGGTCATATGGGATATCACGTTCAGCTTCTTCAGCGAGCAGGGCGAGATAGTCCTCACGTGTCATTGACTGTGAAAAGCGTCCACACATAGAAACCTCCAGCCAACTGTCAGACTGAAAGTATAGGATATTGAGTAGAACGATAGGATTTGAAGCTCCACACCACCAATATTCCATTATGGCTTTTAGCTTCTCGAGGTTGCTAAATGGCAGATAGACCACTACCCATTTTTACTTTTTTGGGGCAAATTTGGGGGCAAAAATTAGCTTGGGGCATGATTTGGGGCGATGAAATGACTCATATTGCCCGCAATTGTCTAAGATGGTTTTTTATTAACTAATTGATTTTATGATAATTAACTGTATTTGCTAATTTTACAAAATCAATTTTATAGTCTAACGCTGATTATGTGGCTGTGGGGATAAACATTTAATAAACCGGGCAAAGGGATAATCTCGTGGGCAATAAAAAAGGTTCATCGCAGGTTAGCGTGAACCAATAGAAAACGGCAGTAAGAACGTTTAGGTTTGTATTCGCCAAAACACACCCTGAACCTTCAAAACTGCCGTTGCCATGAATGCTAACCTGACTTCTCTTTTCTGGAAAGGATTCAGTGTCTCTTCCTGCACTGAAATGACCTCCGATACACTGCTCATCCGACTTCAGCCTCTGACTTCCCGGCCACCATGTTGTCGTGGATGTCACCGCAGCACACTGCATATTCACGATACTTCCCTGCGACGTGTCAGGGAGCGGGAACTCCTTAACTGGAAGGTCTGGCTGGATGTGCCTGTCCGCCGTCTGCGCTGTTCATCCTGCGGCATTATGACCGAAAAAATCGACTGGTTGCCTGAGCGTCAGCGATACACTGCCACCCTGTCAGCGTGGGTTGAATCGCTCGTCCGCTTACTGCCGATTAAGCATGTCGCCAGCCTGACCGGGCTGCACTGGCATACCATTAAAAATATCGATTACCGGAGGATGCTACGTGAAGTTCGCGAACCACAGCGGCATACCCTGCGGCGTCTGATGATGGATGAGTTCGCCCTGTTTAAAGGTCACCGTTACGCCACTGTCGTGGTAGATGCCGATACACAGCAGGTGCTGTGGGTGGGAGAAGGTCGCAGCAGAGCGGCCTTCCGGCCTTTCTTCACCTGGCTGGGAGCGGAGGGGTGTGCTGCCATAGAATCTGTTGCCATGGATATGAACACCGCATTCGACCTGGAAGTCAGGGAGCACTGTCCCCAGGCACAGGTAGTGTATGACCTGTTCCATGTGGTCGCGAAGTTCGGTCGGGAGGTCATTGACCGTGTCAGGGTCGACCAGGCAAACCAGTTGCGGGAGAACCCAAAGTCCCGGCGGGTCATCAAACGTAGTCGCTGGCTGTTGCTGCGCAACCCGGAGAACCTGCCGGAAGGACATGACGTCAGGCTGTCAGAGTTGCTGGAAGCCAATCAGCCATTAAATACCGTCTATGTGATGAAAACGGCGCTGAAAGAGCTGTGGTATGCGCCGAATGAACAGGAGGCAAGTCAGCGCTGGGCAGAATGGTACAAACAATCACAGGAAAGTGGCATAAAGGCGCTGAAACAGTTCGCTGAAAAGCTAAAGGGATATGTGGGCGGGATAATAGCCAGTGCGGCACACAGACTCAATACCAGCGTACTGGAAGGGATGAACAATAAGATCAAGGTGATAAAGCGAATGGCGTATGGATACCGGGATAACGACTACTTCTTCCTGAAAATCAAAGCAGCGTTCCCCGGTAAAATGCGATGAACCATAAAAAAGCCGGAAACGCTGATGCATTCCGGCTTACTACGATATGAACGAAATACCGGAACAGGTGCAAGCGCGCTCCGGCATCAAACAGATTACTTCAGTTCATCAACCATGGTGATGGCACGACCAATATAATTGGCAGGCGTCATTGCTTTCAGGCGAGTTTTCTCTTCTTCCGGCAGCGCCAGACCGTCGATAAACTGCTTCATACCTTCGGCGTCAACGCGCTTACCGCGGGTCAGCTCTTTCAGCTTTTCGTACGGCTTCTCAATACCGTAGCGACGCATCACGGTCTGAATCGGCTCTGCCAGAACTTCCCAGTTATGATCCAGTTCATCCAGCAGATGATCGCGGTTCACTTCCAGTTTGCTCACGCCTTTCAGCGTGGACTGATACGCGATCAGCGCATAGCCAATGCCTACGCCCAGGTTACGCAGAACGGTAGAGTCAGTCAGGTCACGCTGCCAACGGGAGACCGGCAGTTTGCTCGCCAGATGCTGCAGTACCGCGTTAGACAGACCCAGGTTACCCTCGGAGTTTTCGAAATCAATAGGGTTAACTTTGTGCGGCATGGTGGAAGAGCCAATTTCACCCGCGATGGTTTTCTGTTTGAAATGGTTCAGCGCCACGTAACCCCAGACATCGCGGTCAAAGTCGATCAGGATGGTGTTGAAACGGGCGATGCAGTCAAACAGCTCGGCAATGTAGTCGTGCGGCTCAATCTGCGTGGTGTACGGGTTCCACTGGATGCCCAGCGAGGTGACAAACTCTTCGCTGAACTGATGCCAGTCAACTTCCGGGTAAGCAGCGATGTGGGCATTATAGTTACCGACTGCACCATTGATCTTACCAAGAATTTCAACCTGGTTGAGCTGACGATACTGACGCTCCATACGGTAAGCCACGTTAGCCATTTCTTTGCCTAGCGTAGACGGGGTGGCTGGCTGACCGTGGGTACGGGAGAGCAGAGGAATATCGCGATACTGAACAGACAGATCTTTCACCGCGTCGATAAGCTTACGCCAGTACGGCAGAACCACTTCGTCGCGTGCGGTTTTCAGCATCAGCGCGTGAGACAGGTTGTTGATGTCTTCTGAGGTACACGCAAAGTGGATAAATTCGGAAACAGCATGCAGTTCCGGGATATCCGCCACTTTTTCTTTCAGGAAATACTCAACTGCCTTCACATCATGGTTGGTCGTACGCTCAATGGTTTTGATGCGCGCAGCATCTTCTTCATTGAAGTTAGCGACGATCGCATCAAGGAAACCGATTGCGTCGGCAGCAAAAGCAGGAACTTCCTTGATCGCTGCGTGCGCGGC
>OFDJ01000135.1_pt1 | contig 38905 bp, 34 predicted proteins | sample 1520901 | NCBI WGS metagenome assembly OFDJ01 (sample SAMEA2699035, study PRJEB24076) | metagenome | biome: Human gut stool | place: Spain | collected 2012-11-19 | reverse complement strand
AGTCTTGATCTAACTTCAAGGCCTTCGTTAAAATCAGAGGTTGCGCCAACACCAAACCACTATTCACAATACGCCCTAAAAAAATAGGAAAAAGATACTTCTTATCAATGTACTTATAAATATTTCTCATAATTATCATCCATCAAAATAGAGGGCTAGCTCAACCCTCTTCTCTAATTTATTTAAAATCGTGATTATTTACAATCACAATTATAGTTAAATACTCTAGGTTTAGCATTCATTTTGTCATCGAATTTGTTATTCACTTTAACCTTCACCGAAAATTACAATCTCCATGTGTCAAAATTGTTAGTTCCAATAATTCAGCATCTGTATCGCTTATTTTAGATAGATACTTTTCGACCTCATACTCACCCTCACTTAAATATTTATTTTTATCAAGATAAGCATGAAACTCTTTCCTAATCACATCATTGCTGTCGACTACTCTATTCAATTCATTCGTAAGAAAAAATGAATGATTGGTTTTAGTATTAAAATACAACGTACCATCATCAGTACTATATTTTAATATATATCGTGACAAATTCATATTATCACCTCTTAATCTGTGTGACTTAACCTACAGTAAGTATACACCGATAGAAATATTAAATAAAGCAATATTCAGCAGATTAGAAAAGTTCCAACTTTTAATATTTTGGAAAAGGTTATCCTATAAAAGCTGCAATTTCGCCAACTTCTTGAGCAATATAGGTGGCGCCGGCTTCTTCCAATTCTTCCCTGCTTCCAAAGCCATAAAGGACACCGATAGAATCAAGCTTTTGCGCTTGAGCGCCAAGCACATCGTGCTCCCTGTCTCCAATCATGATGGTATGCGCCAAATCTGTAATCCCATTTTGCTCCAAGGCATACTGGATAACATCGCTTTTTTTACTACGTTTTCTATCCATGGTCGCACCAGCGACAAAGTCAAAATAATCATACAAACCAAAGTGTTTGAGAATTTGAATGGAAAATTCTTCAGGCTTTGACGTAGCTACAATCAACTGTTTGCCAGCCTGCTTGAGAGAAGCCAGCAAGTCAGGAACGCCTAGATAGACCTCATTTTCATAAAGGCCTTTTTCGGAAAAATACTCATGATAGTAGTCAATGGCCTTTAAACATTCTTCCTTAGAAAATCCATAAAAGCGCTCAAAAGACTCCTGCAAGGGCGGACCGATGAAAACTCTCAATGCTTTCTTGTCTGGCACTTGAATCCCATATTTTCCTAAGGCATAGGCCACCGAGTTGGTAATCCCTAGTTCTGAATTGGTCAAGGTGCCGTCTAGGTCAAATAAAATCGTTTGATACATTTTTTCCTCTTGCGGAAAATCGGAGATGGAAAAACAATGCATTCTGGTCGTGGACGACGACAAGGAAATCGTTCGGGCCATTTCGATTTATCTGGAAAAAGAGGGCTACGACGTACTGTGCGCATACGATGGTGTACAAGCTGTGGATTTTGCCATGAGCCGGAACATCCATCTGATCCTGATCGATGTGATGATGCCGCGGCAGAACGGTCTGGCCGCGATTCTGAAAATCCGCGAAACCCGCAATCTGCCGATCATCGTGCTTTCCGCCAAATCGGAGGACAGCGACAAGATTCTGGGCCTTTCTATGGGCGCGGACGATTACATTACAAAGCCTTTTAATCCACAGGAGCTGGTGGCGCGGGTAAAATCGCAGCTGCGGCGCTACACCACCCTGGGGGATATCAACTCGACGGCGCAGAACCTGATTACGATCGGCCGCCTGACCTTTGACACGGATAACCACACGCTCACAGCCGACGGCGAGCCGGTGCGGCTGACCGCCACCGAAACAAAGATCGTGGAGCTGCTGATGAAAAACGCCGGCCGGATTTTTCCGGCGGAAGAAATCTATCGGCGCGTTTGGAACGAGCCGGCTTTTTCGGCTGAAAACACCGTGATGGTACACATCCGCCGCATCCGCGAGAAAATTGAGATTAACCCGAAGGAACCCGAATATTTGAAGGTGGTGTGGGGGATTGGATACAAAATCGACAAACCATAAAAGAGCGAACCTGCTCAGCTGGCTGTGCTTTGTTCTGAGCGTGAGCATTCTGTTCACGGCGGCCGCAGCTGCTCTGCAGACGTTTTTTTCCGGCGGGAGCGCGGTAGCGCAGGCCAAGCAGTCTTTGCAGACCGCTCTGGACGACAACCCGCAGGAAACCGTCGCATTCCGCGAGGACGTCAGTCAGATCGTCTACGCCGCTTTGACTGACCTGGCGGACAGGGAGCAGCGGGGAAGCTTTTCCAAAACCTACCCGAATTTAAAATGGGAAACCTCGAACATTCTGCTGTTCGCTCAGGAGGATTCGCGCGACACACTGAGCAACACCGGCTCCACCGACCCGGAAAGCGCACGCAACACCCGGCTGCTGCAAAGCTACCTGATGGGCGCGCCGGAGGGCTACAATTACATGCTGCTGTTTGACGGCGACAGTCTGGTCATTGAGCGCGACGGGGTGCGCGTATACGACACCGACGCAATGATCGATTCAGACGGCTACCGCACTTATTTTTCCAAATTGGCCGATAAAGACGGGGAGTTCTGGGAGGAATACTCCGATCTCTCCGATCTTTCGCTGGTAATGGTCGTTGCGCCGAATCTGCGTACCGACCGTGATTCCGCCGTACTTTCAGACGCGGCCAGTGAGCTGTTTTCGCTGCAGATGCTCTGGTTCGGCGGCGCGGCGGCGCTGGTGCTGGCCCTTCTGATGTTCGTTTTCTACCTGTTTTCCCGCGACAGAAAGGCAGAGGTGGACCGTCAGCTTGCGCAGATCAGCGGGGAAGTCTGGTTTGAAATCAAGCTGCTGTTTCTCGGCTGGGTCACATGGTTCTGTGCGCAGCCGTTTCTGGAAAAGGAGAGCGTCAAGGAAACGCTCTTCCCCCTGCTGCTGCTGTTCTGGACGCTGCTGTTCCTCCTCAACGACATTCGCTATAATCCCCATGTTTACCAGCACAACAGCTACCGCAGCACGAAAAGCTGGTACCTGACGCACCAGATGAAAAAGCGCTTCCAGCAGCGCATGATGAGCAGTTTTGCCCTGTTTGCCGCGGCGGAGGGCGTTTTGTTCTGGATTTTCCGGGTGATCCCCTCTTCCCTCGGCGCATGGATTACAGCCGCGGCGGCAGCGGTTATTCTGCTGCTATACATTCGGTATTTTGCCGGAATTCTCACCGACTTTGCAAGGCTGACCGACCAGATTTCAGAAATGAAAGCCGGCGCCGATACCCCGCCGCTCACATTCCGCGCGGAATCGGCCCTGGCCCCTGCAGCCGAAGACCTGAACAGCATTCAGTCCGGCATCAGCCACGCGGTGGAGGATCAGGTGCGGGCGGAGCGCATGAAGATAGAGCTGATCACCAACGTTTCACACGACATCAAAACACCGCTGACCTCGATCATCAACTACATCGGCCTGCTGCGGCAGGAGCGCGATCTGCCCGAGCACGTGCAGGACTATATTGAGATTTTGGCCGGAAAGGCTGACCGCCTGAAAAAAATGGTGCAGGATATTTTCGAGGTATCAAAAGCCAGCACCGGAAACATTGAACTGCACCCCGAGCCGTTGATTCTGCAGAAGCTGATTCAGCAGACACTGGCCGATATGGAAGAGTCCGTCGCGGCTGCACATCTGGTGCTCCGCCTCGATTTGCCGCAGGAGCCTGTTTATGTTCTGACCGACGGCAACCGGATGTACCGCGTTTTCCAGAATCTGATCCGCAACGCGCTGCAGTATTCGTTGGAGGGCTCGCGCGTGTTCATTCAGCTCACGGTGCAGGACGGCACCGCCCTCACGCAGATTAAAAACACCTCTCGCTTTGCCCTGGATAATCTGCCCGATGTGACCGAGCGCTTTGTGCGGGGCGATGAATCCCGCAGCACCGACGGCTCCGGCCTGGGGCTTTCGATTGCCAAAAGCTTTACCGAAGCCTGCGGCGGAAGCTTTTCTATCAGCACGGACGCCGATCTCTTCAGCGCTGTCGTTTCGTTCCCGGTGATTCCCGAGCCGCAGCCGGAAGAACAGGAAGCCTCGCTGCAAAACGAGGATCAAACTTATTCTGAAGAGCAGGAAGCGCAGCCCGGGGAGCTTTGGCAGAAAACGCAGGAAACGGAAAATCCGGAGACTGTCAAATCGGATGAACCGATTTGACAGCAGACAGAAGGCTGTGCTATACTAAACCGGAAATAACAGGGGAGCCCGTGTTTCGGGCTGAGAGGAAGCTTTTGAGCTTCGACCGCCAATATTGGGTTGGCGCCGTACCGGCTTGCTGTTTCTTTGTCTTTTTTTTCGCCCTGACTGGCCGGCTTACCGCTCCGATCAACAATATGGTTTCATCCAATCCACTTTGAAATGGCCTGATATAAGTACAATGATTTCTTCCCCTGCCTGCGGCGGGGAAGAAATCATCCGCTTTTCAAGTGGCACAACTCTATTTGTTGAGGAGAATGATGTTATGAAAGAAAGTCCGCGTTTTTTAAAGCTTGTCATGCTTGCAATGATGGTAGCGATCGGGGTGGTGATCTCCCCCATTCTGCGCATTGAGGGGATGTGCCCCATGGCGCACCTGATCAACATTGTGTGCGCTGTTTTTCTGGGGCCGGGTTACGCCTTCGCGTGCGCCTTTACCATCGGGATTCTGCGCATGACGCTCATGGGCATTCCCCCGCTGGCACTCACCGGCGCTATTTTCGGGGCCGCTCTTTCGGGGATTTTGTATCGCCTTTCGGGCGGCAAGCTGATTTTTGCCGTGATCGGTGAAATCATCGGCACCGGCATCATCGGCGCGCTGGTTTCTTACCCGGTGATGACGCTGCTGGTCGGCAAGCAGGGCATCGGTTGGGCCTTTTACATCCCGTTGTTCCTGGGGGGAACGCTGATCGGCGGCAGCATTGCGTTTCTCTTTTTGAGCGCTCTGGCCAAGACGGGAATGCTCACTTCCATTCAAAAGCAATTGGGGGCGAAGGTGTATGACAAATCCCATAAAAGCAACATCCACAATGTCTGAGCTGCTGCAGATTCGGCACCGTGTGCAGCGTGAGAAGCCGCTGATCCACTGCATCACGAACCCGATCTCGATGAGAGACTGTGCCAACACCCTGCTGGCGGTTTCGGCCCGGCCGATCATGGCGGAATACCCGCCGGAGGCCGCGCAGATCACCGCACAGGCGCGGGCGCTCGCCGTCAATTTGGGGAACATCAGCGCTTCGCGCATGGAGGCCATGATGATTTCGGGCAAAACGGCTCTGGAAAAAAGCATCCCCTGCGTCATCGACGCGGTGGGCGTTGCCTGCAGCAGCCCCCGGCTATCCTTTGCCCGCGATTTTATCCGGGAGTGCCGCCCCTGCGTGATCAAGGGCAACAGCTCGGAGCTGCGGGCGCTGGCGGGTCTACCCAGCCACGCCCAGGGCGTCGATGCGGGGGAACAGGACCGCGTGACCGAGGACTCATTGGACGAACACATCGCCATGCTGGCGCAGCTTGCGCTTGATACCGGCGCGGTGATCGCCTGCACCGGCGCGATCGACCTGGTGACGGACAGCCGCAGGGCTTATGTACTTAGAAACGGCTGCGAAACGATGTCGCTGCTTACCGGCACCGGCTGCATGCTTGGCGCTCTCACTGCCGGCTTTTTGGCCGGCGGAGAACCGCTGAATGCCGCGCTGCTGGCAGTCTCTTATTTTGGAGTGTGCGGCGAGCTGGCACAAGAGGAGTATCAGGGCCCGTCGAGCTTTTTTCTGCGCCTGATGGATCTGCTGCATCTGGTCACCGACCGGCAGCTCGAAGAAACCGTGAACAGCACTGTTTACAACGGGAGGATGGAACATGCTTGACCTGACACTTTATTTGGTAACCGACAGCACCGGTCTGGAAGAACCGGTATTCCTCGAGAAGATAGAGCAGGCCTGCCGGGGCGGAATTACCCTGCTTCAACTGCGGGAAAAAGAGAAATCCGGACGGGAGTATTTCGAGCTGGCGCGAAAGGTCAAAAGCATCAGTGACCGGTACCATATTCCCCTGATCATCGACGACCGGGCGGATGTTGCCGCCGCGGTAGACGCAGCAGGAGTACACGTGGGGCAAAGCGACCTACCTGTTTTTGCGGCCCGCACTCTGCTTGGCCCGGGCAAAGTCGTGGGGGCTACCGCTAAAACGGTGGAGCAGGCGCAAAAGGCCGCCCGGGAGGGTGCGGATTACCTTGGCGTCGGCGCGATTTACCCGACCACCACAAAGGTAAAAACGGTTTTGACCCCGGTTTCCACCTTAGGCGAGATTTGCCGCAGCGTTTCCATTCCCGTGGCGGCGATCGGCGGCCTGAATGAAGAAAACTGCGATATTCTGCGGGGCGTTCCGATCGCGGGCATCTCCGTCGTTTCCGCTGTGATGAAAGCCGCCGACCCCTGCCGGACGGCGGCAGAGCTGAGAGCAAAGGTAACGGGGCTTTTGGCCTCCCAAAGCTGACGCCGATTTTTTCCCATCTGTCTATATCAGCACAAAATATACATTCAGTAATAAAGCAGGCGCGTTTTCCTTTTGGAAAACGCGCCTGCTTTACAATGTGTAATGATGATTTGTTATTCTTTGCTCCGCAGCGCCATCGCCACCCAGCCTTTTTCCTCGCGGCGCTGAAGAATCTCGAACTCTTTCTCCACGGCTGAAAGCACGTCCTGCTCGCGCGTATCGATGATCCCGCTGACGAGATACACCGCGCCGGGCTTTAAGAACTGCCGGATGTCGCTGGTCAGCAGGATGATCACATCCGCCACAATGTTCGCGGCGACCACATCGAACGTGCCATGCACCTTATCCGTCAGATTGCCGTGAATCCCGGTAAAACGGTCGGACAAACCGTTGATGCGCGCGTTTTCCACCGCGGTGCGAACGCCCGCCTCGTCAATATCCACACCGACAGCGCGCTGTGCGCCGAGCAGCAGCGCAGCGATGGACAGAATCCCGCTTCCACAGCCGACGTCGAGCATCTCGCAGCCCGGCGTTACATAGTCCTCCAGCAGCTCCATGCACAGGCGGGTCGTTTCGTGCGTACCGGTTCCGAACGCCACACCCGGCTCCAGATGCAATACGGCGCGGTCGCCCGCATCATATTCTTCCTCCCACGTGGGGCGAATCAACAGGCGATTGCCCACCGGCATCGGCTTAAAATATTTTTTCCAGTTGTTGATCCAGTCCTCCTCCAGGCAGGCTCCGGTATCAATGGTAAAGGGAATCCCTTCCGCGCGGTAGCGCTCGCTCAAAAACGCGACCGCCTCCGACGGATTTTCCTTCGGGTCGATATACACGTGCACCAGCGCCTTGGTGCGGTCTTTTTTCAGCAGGTCTTCATCGATCAAATCGATGTGGGCGATCTCCCAGGCCTCCTGCTCCAGATTCGAGTAATCCTCAATATAAATACCGTAGGGCACCACCATCTGGGCAATGTCCCCGGCCAAATCCACCGATTCGGCCGGCACGGTGATTGTCACTTCTGTCCATTCCATCTTCTTTTGGCTCCCCTTTCTGTTCTGCTCCTTATTGTACACGATTGCGCAGAAATTGTATAGTGACACCACTTGAAAAAAGCGATTCGGTTCTTCCCCTGCGTTCGGCAAGGGAAGAACCTGCTGTTTGTATTTGTATCGCAGTCATCCCGAAAGTAAACTGCCTATACATATTTTTCCCTGGCGGACGAATACATTTGACCATACGCCCAAGGAATGATTTGGAACAGGAATGGTGCTTTGCCTTATGAATAAACGCATTTTTCTCATCAATACATTGATTCTGACCGCCGGATCGCTTTTTATGCGGATGCTGAACATCGGCTACCGCGTATTTATCTCGGATCACATCGGCGCGGCCGGGCTGGGCCTTTACCAGCTGATTTTCTCCGTCTTCATCCTGGCGATCACCATCTCCACCTCGGGAATCAGTCTGGCCGTTACCCGGCTGGTGGCAGAAGCCATGGCCAAGGACGACCCGGGCTACGCCAAGGGCGCGGTACGAAAGGGAATCGCCTGTTCACTCACCCTGAGCCTCATCGCCATGACGGTGCTGTACCTTCTCGCCCAGCCGATCGCAGATGTGCTGCTGAATGAGCCCTCCGCTGCCCGACCGCTGCAAATGCTCGCGCCGGGGCTCCCCTTTATGGCGATTTCGGCCAGCCTGCGCGGCTATTTTATCGCGATGCGCAAGGCCCTGCGTCCTGCCACGGCAGAAATACTGGAGCAGCTCGCAACCATCGGCATCGCAGTAGGGCTGTTTGCCCTGCTGGCCCCGCAGACGCTGGAGGGTGCATGCCTGGTTCTGATGCTTGGCTCCACCGCTGGAGAAATGGTATCCTGCCTTTATAACGGGATTCTGTACCTGTGGGATGTGCGCCGCCTGCACGGCCACCGTGCACGCGGGAAAGGGGCGCTGTGGGGCATTCTGCGCATTGCCCTGCCCTCGATGACCGGCTACACCGCCAGGAATATTTTAAGCGCTGTGGAAAATCTGCTGATCCCCACAGGCCTGCGCAAGAACGGCTCAAACGCGGTCAGCGCCATGGCGCAGTACGGCGTGATTCAGGGAATGGTGATGCCGGTGCTGTATTTTCCGGCGGCGCTGCTCTCTGCGCTGGCGGCGCTTTTGGTACCCGAAATGGCGGAGGCAAACGCCGCGGGGAAAAGCCGTGCCATCGCCCGTGCCACGGGGCGCGCAATGCAGATGACCCTGCTGTTTTCCTTTTTGATCATGGGGATTTTTCTCGGCTTTTCTCGGGACATTGGTCTGACTTTTTATAAAAACGAACAGACGGGCATTCTGCTGCGCATTCTCGCACCGCTCGTCCCCCTGATGTACCTGGACGGCATTGTGGACAGCATCCTCAAGGGGCTCGACCAGCAGATGAGCTCGCTCAAATATAATCTTTCCGATTCCGCGCTGCGCGTGGTGCTGATCTATTCGCTGATTCCCGTTTGGGGCCTGAAGGGTTATATCGTAGTCGTGTTTTTCAGCACGATTTTCAACGCCAGCCTGAGCATCCACCGCCTGATCAAGGTGGCGCGGGTGCCGATTCAGATGATCGACTGGGTGGTAAAGCCCCTTTTATGCATGGCGCTTTCTGTTTCGCTCGTTACCCTTTTGCTGCGATTTTCTCCTTTTTCTTTCTTCCTGCCGTACCAGTGCGTGATTCTGCAGGTATGCGTGACTCCGCCGCTCTACGCCGGTTTTCTGTTTCTGTGCGGCAGCCTTGGCCGCGAGGACATCCGCTGGATTCACTCCTTAACCGGCCACCGCCCGACAGCGGCCCCGGTAAGAGCAAATGCAGATTGACAAATTCTGCGCAACTCCCTAAACTGAAAGACAGAAACTTTGTTTCTGCGCATGTTGAAGAACATGCGGATCGTCAAAGCCCGCACAGGACAAAGCGGCAAGCGCTGCAAAAGGGGAAGCATTCTTTGGTATGTGACCCCAATTTGCGGCGCGGCTGCCCTGCGGGCACACAGAAGCACAGCAGGGAATATCAGCGGTTTTGCGGCTGTGCGGCGCTATGACGGTCTAAGAAACTTCATTTTTTCATTTCAGCAGAAAGAGGATTTTCTATGCAGACCTTTGTCAAACTGACATTATTTTTCTCCGTATACAGCATGATCGGCTGGCTGTGCGAAAGTATTTATTGTTCCATCCCCCAAAAGCGCTGGATCAACCGCGGCTTTTTAAACGGCCCGTTCTGCCCGGTATACGGTTTTGGCGCGCTGTTGATTCTGGCGGTGCTTTCTCCGCTGCTGGGAGTTTTCGAGTTCCCATTGGAGCTGATCGTGCTGTTTTTCACCGCGACACTGCTGACCTCCGTTTTGGAGTATGTGACCAGCGTCCTGTTAGAGAAGCTGTTCCACACCTCGTGGTGGGATTATTCGAATCATAAATACCAGATTCACGGGCGCGTCTGCCTGATGAACTCGCTGCTGTTCGGGGTAATGTCCACCTTGGTGCTGGAGGTGCTGCACCCGCTGATCAGCTCGCTGCTGATTGCCATTCCGCGTATCGTATCCTTCCCGCTGGCGGGCGGGCTGTTCGTCTACTTTATTCTGGACGGCACCGTTACCACCATCGGTATCCTGCGCATGAACGGCAAGCTGGCGCAGTTGCAGACGATACTGGATGAAATCCGCGAACGCACCGCCGCCGTGGCAGAAACCAACCTGGCCGGGCTGGAGCATTCCTTGGACGAGCTGCGCGACAAAGCGGATGAGCTCAAATCGGAAACACTGCTCAGCCTGCGGCAGGCACTGGAAGAACTGCGCCTGAAAACAGACGACGTCAAAACAGAAAGCATTGAGCGCCTGCGCAACTCGATTCTGGATTTTGTCAACGACGAGAATCGTATTCGCCTGCGCATGCTGCAGGACAAGCAGGAATACCTGGAATCGCAGACACACCCCATGCACCGCAGAATTATGGAGGCATTCCCCCACATGCGTTCGATTCAAAGCCCGGAATCTTTCCAGCGCTTTCGCCAGGCCGCCGCTGCGGCCCGCAAGCGGGTGCGCGGCTCCGGCAGCGAATCCGAGAGGGAATCTGGAGACAAAAAAGAATAAATACAAATTTTTTCAAAAAAGGATTGACATTCCTCCCATGAGACAGTATACTAAAAGCACAATAACATATTAAGTATATATGTTTAATTTATTAGCTGAAGGGAGCTGTCCGCTATGAAACGATATTCCTCTGATTTCTGCCAATTGGTTCGTTGTCGAATGTGCGGCTGTTCCCATATTGACAACGATAAATCATAAAATAGAAGAGGAGAATTTGAATGAGCAATCAGACAAAGCATCAATGGAAATTTGAAACACTTCAACTGCACGTCGGCCAGGAGCAGCCCGACCCCGCTTCTGATGCGAGAGCCGTACCGATTTATCAGACTACCTCTTACGTATTCAGAAACAGCAAGCACGCGGCGGATCGGTTTGGGCTGGCAGACGCCGGAAACATTTACGGCCGGCTGACAAACAGCACCCAGGATGTATTTGAAAAGAGAATTGCCGCTCTGGAAGGCGGTATCGCCGCTTTGGCGGTTGCGTCCGGCGCAGCGGCCGTCACGTACTCCATCCTGAACCTGGCGCAGTCCGGCGACCATATTGTTTCTGCCAAAACGATTTACGGCGGTACTTATAACCTGTTTGCACATACTCTGCCGCAGTACGGCATTACCACCACCTTTGTGGACCCGGACGAAGAGGGCGCCTTTGAAGCCGCCATTCAGGAGAACACCAAGGCGATCTTTATCGAGAGCCTCGGCAACCCCAACTCGAACATTATCGATGTGGAGCTTGTGGCCGGGATCGCCCACAAGCACGGTATCCCGCTGCTGATCGACAGCACCTTTACCCCGCCCAGCCTGTTCCGCCCCATTGAATACGGCGCGGACATTGTGATCCACTCCGCGACCAAGTTCATCGGCGGACACGGCACGACGCTCGGCGGCGTGATCGTTGATTCCGGCAAATTCGACTGGGCTGCTTCCGGCAAATTCCCGGGCCTGACCGAACCCACCCCGAGCTATCACGGCCTGAGCTTTTCCCGCGACGTGGGTGCGGCGGCATTTGTCACAAGAATCCGCGCGATTCTGCTGCGCGATACCGGCAGCGCGATTTCCCCGTTCAACGCTTTCCTGCTGCTGCAGGGGCTGGAGACTCTCTCCCTGCGCGTGGAACGCCATGTGGAAAACTCGCTGAAGGTGCTCGATTTCCTGAAAAATCATCCCAAGGTGGAGCATATCAATCATCCCGCTCTGCCCGACAGCCCTTATCATGCGCTGTATGAGAGCTACTTCCCGAACGGCGCCGGTTCCATCTTCACCTTCGAGGTGAAGGGCAGCGCGGAAGAAGCCACAAAATTCATCGATAATCTGCAGCTGTTCTCCCTGCTGGCGAACGTAGCAGACGTAAAATCGCTGGTCATTCATCCCGCCTCCACCACACACTCGCAGCTGAATGCGGAAGAACTGCTGGATCAGGGAATCAAGCCCAATACGATCCGTCTTTCCATCGGCACCGAGCACATTGACGATATCATTTACGATTTGCAGCAGGCATTCGATACGATCTGAACTCCAACTTATTTCTTTTAAACCAGCTTTTTCCGGACACTTTTTCTATATTCCTCCAATTTTGTAAAATAGTCAGAACCGGCGTTCCCTGCCATTGGGGAACGCCGGTTCTGTTTTGCTTTAACATGCAGAAAAGCGCGGGCCGCTGAACCGGCCCGCGCTTTTGATCGCGATATTGTCTTTGAATTCAGGCTTCGGCTCAAAAGGGAAACACAGATATCTTTTCCCTTGGCTTCGATAAGGAATAGACGGCAACCGCGATTCCTCATTTTTATCAAAGATCCGATTATTTATAATACAAGCCCGCCAGCTTCATGTCCTTTGTAAAGGAAATGGTATAGATAAAGGCCTTTTTTTCGTACTGGGCTCTGGCCACGGCCACGGCGTAATCCTCTTTGGTGTTTTTGTCTGATGCGCCGGCAATGTTGACCTCCTTGATCTCCTGAAACGCGCCGCCCTCACCAATCGCCTTGTATACCGCGGCAAGCGCGTCGTCGGTCAGGGCTGACTTCATCGTGTCGTCGCTGATCTCCCGCAGGGCGTCGCTGTCCTTTGCGTTGACCGCGTCGATCACCTTTGTCGTTGCCTCCTGAACCTTATCCTGGTCAAAATCGTCAGAGAGCTTTTTCTGCCCGCCACTGCACGCGGTGAGCAGTGCCAGACACAGCACGAGCACGGTTCCAAAGGCAAACATCTTTTTAAGCTTCTGCGTTTTCTTCTTCATTCTCTGTTCCTCCTTGCAAATAAAGCTTCCGGGACAAAACGGCATAGGCCCCGGCACACAAAACCATTCCGGCAAAGATCAGTTCGACAAAGACCACCTGCATTCCGCTGCGCGCAAGCAGCGGCAGAACGGAATCCACCAGGCCGTGCAGAACAATCGCCGCGGCCAGATAACGGAACCGATGTCCCGTCTGAAAGCCGTTCCAAACGATCACCGTCAGGATCAGATGCAGCAGCATTGCGAGCACACGCTCAATCAAGGCCATGTGCAGAACGCTGAAGGTGTATCCCTGCATCAACAGGGGAATCAAAATCAGCCCGGCCTCTATCCCACCGTGGCCAAGGCCGAACAGCAGAGGCTGCGCGATGGTGCATTTCGCCGGGCGAAGCAGAAATTGTTTGAACAGAAAGCGAAAGCCCTCTTCGAACACACCGGCGGAAAAGCCGATGAGCACCACAGCCAGAACAGGGTGCAGCGTGCTGAACATGGTAAACCACATGCTGTGATTCAGCAGCCCCAGCAGCGGGATACGCAGCAGCGGCTGTGAAACGGAAAAGCAGGCGGCTCCTAGCACAAACCACAGCAAATATTGGATAACCCTATGACTGCGGTTCGTTTTTGGCGAATCCGGCATTGTCTTCCCACCTTTCTGCTCATAAAAAAACGCCGATCGCACTCTGGCTGCCGACAAGCCCCGCAAAAGCGGGACGCCGACACCAGCGCCGATCAGCGAAAAAAACGTCTGGTATCTCTCGTGAATCCCGGCGAAACACAACAGGGCGGCGGAACACTCCGCCGAAAAGCCGGACACTTCTATCTATTGTGAAACTCCTCCCGAATCCAATCCACTGCCGGGTTTCTCCGAAAGATCATCCTCGTTTTTTATTTGCAAAAATTTTCGACATAGCTGTCCAGCGCAGTCTCGATGATCCGTACAGCTTCCTCACGGCCGCTGACTTCTTTAACGGCGGTTTCTTTATTCTCGAGTTCCTTGTAAACCCGGAAGAAATGAGACATCTCGTCAAAGATATGGGTGGGCAGCTCACTGATATCCTGATACTGATTGTAGGTCGGGTCATTGAAGGGGATTGCAATGATCTTTTCGTCGTTGCGGCCGCCGTCGAGCATCGAGATGACGCCGATGGGGAAGCAGCGCACCAGGGTGTGGGGCTCCAGCGGTTCGGAGCAAAGCACCAGAACATCCAGCGGGTCACGGTCATCGCCATAGGTTCTGGGAATAAAGCCATAGTTGGCCGGGTAGTGAGTCGAAGTATACAGAATACGGTCCAGAATAATCAGGCCGGTTTCTTTGTCAAGCTCATACTTTTTCTTGCTGCCCTTGGAAATTTCGATCACCGCGATAAAATCGGACGGGTTGATCCTTTTGGGAGACATGTCATGCCAAATATTCATTTTTGAAACTCCTGTTCACAGTATATGCAGCGATAAAGCTGCGATTTTTCATTGCAAAGCCGAAAAATATGATCAACGCCCTCCTCCGCGTTACTGATGCAGCGCGGATTTTTGCAGCGGATCACATTCGTCACCTGCTTTGGAAGCTCCAAGCTTCTTTTTTCAACGATTTTCCCCATATCAATCACATTGATGGTAATATTATGGTCTATTACCCCCAGAATGTCAAGGTTCAAATCTGCTTTTCCCTCAATCTTAATAATGTCTTTTTTTCCGAATTTGCTGCTTTTGGCGTTTTTGATGATCGCCACGCTGCAGTCGAGGGAATCGAGCCCGAGCAGATGATAGATTTTCATTGCGGAGCCCGCGTGAATGTGGTCGATGACGATTCCGTGTTCCAGACTGTCGATGTTCAGCATGCCGCCACCTCCAAAAGCTTCAGGATCAATGCCATTCGGACATAAACGCCGTTCTGCGCCTGTTCAAAATAGGCGGCTCTGGAGTCGTTGTCGACCTCTGCCGTGATTTCGTTGACGCGCGGCAGCGGATGCAGCACCGCAAGGTCGCTTTTGGCCGCGCGGAGCTTGTCCGCGGTTAAAATGCAGCTGTCTTTCAGGCGGACGTAATCTTCTTCGTTGAAAAAGCGCTCCTTCTGAATGCGGGTCATATACAGAATGTCGAGCTCGGGCATGGCCTCCTCAAGTGTTTCCACTTCCCGGTACGGCGCGTTGTGCGCCAGCAGAACATCCTGCATGATGTAATCCGGCACGCGCAGCTCCTCGGGCGAAATCAGCACAAAGCGGATGTCGCCGAAGCGCACCAGGGATTTCATGAGCGAATGCACCGTGCGCCCGAATTTCAAATCCCCGCACAGACCGATGGTCATTTGATCGAGACGGCCCCTTTTGCGGCGGATCGTCATTAAATCCGTCAGCGTTTGGGTGGGGTGCTGGTGCCCGCCGTCGCCCGCGTTGATCACCGGAATGCCGGAATAGTGCGACGCCACCAGCGGCGCGCCCTCTTTGGGGTGACGCATGGCACAAATATCCGCATAGCACGAAACCGCGCGGATGGTATCCGCTACACTTTCCCCTTTGCTCACCGAGCTGCTCTCCGCAGAGGCGAAGCCCAACACGCTGCCGCCAAGGCGCAGCATCGCCGATTCAAAGCTCAGGCGCGTACGCGTGCTGGGCTCGTAAAACAGCGTGGCCAAAATCTTGCCGCGGCAGGCCTTTGCATAGGGCGACGAATCCAGCGCGATTTGATCTGCCAGCTCGAGCAGCTCCAGCGTTTCCTCCACCGTAAAGTCCAACGGGTCTATCAGGTGCTTCATTCCGGTCTTCCTTTCTTTTCCCGCGCGCTCAAAAGAAGCACACCTTGAAAATCCCTGATCTTTCAAAGTGTGCCTGTTCTGTGCTATTGTTTGTCCGTTTTTCTTTCAACAGTATAGCGGAAAAAGTGACAGCTGTCCATACCCTGCCCGGGAAATACGCTAAAATTTTTCGGGCTGGTCCTTGCGCACGCGCTCCATGGCGCGGCCCAAATCCTCCAGCAAAACAGTAATCTGCTGGATTTTCTCTTCCCCAAACAGCTCCGCCACCGCGTTCACGCGTTCCAAAAAGCGGTTGATCGCATCGGAAAAGATTTTTTCCCCCGCCGGGGTAAGCGCCACATACACCACGCGGCGGTCGTCTGTGGCGGCCGTGCGGGTGACAAGCCCTTTTTTCTGCAGGGATTTCAGCATCTGAGACACCGCCGGCATCGACATTCCCAGCCGCGCGCTCAATTTGGACACCTTCACGCCGGGCTGCTCTCCCCGGCATTCCCCTTCCTGCAGACAGCAATGGATCTTGTGCATCATCATAAATTCGCCCTGCGGCACTCCCGGAATCTCAGGAATCAGATCCCTGGCTCTTTTCAGATAATGCAGAACCCCGAACAGCTCGTCCGTTCGATCCTTCGCAGACATAAAAGCCCTCCCCACCAGTTTGTGAACCCTTCATACCAATTTTCATAAAAGCAGTGAATCATGCCGGTTCTCTCCCTTTCTTCGGCGGGGAGAGAACTTTTTTTCCCTTTTACTGCAGATTCAAATTAGTTAAGTATATGAAATAGTATAAATCGTTTTTTGCTTTTGTCAAGGAAGTGCCCAGGTTTTTCCAGTGTGAAAAGCGGCGGGAAATGAAATTTTTCAGTAATTTGTTTAGAATTCAGCCTTTTGGCTGCGCAGGAATAGATCAGAAAGCACTTTGTCTGCGGCCTGCCCGCCGTGGATTACCGCTTCCACCGCCTGGCAGATCGGCAGCTCCACGCCGTACTGTTCCCCCAGGCGAAGCATTGCCCGGGTGGTGGCGACGCCCTCCGCCAGCTCGCCGTAGTGCTCCCCTTTTACAAAGCGCTCACCGAAAGCTCGGTTGTGGCTGTACGGCGAAAAGACTGTCGCCTGATAATCGCCGAGGTGTGCCAGCCCGTAAGCGGAAATCTCGTTGCCGCCCATCGCCTTGATCAGCCGCGCGATCTCGCGGGTACCGCGCGACATCAGCGCGCCCTTGAGCGCCGTTTTATTCAGGCCGTCCAGCATACCGGCGGCAATTCCGATCACGTTTTTAGAAGCGGCCCCCACCTCGTTGCCGAGCAGGTCTTCCCCATAGTAAAAGCGGATCAGGCTGCCGGAAAACTGCTCCACCAGAAATTGTTTCGTTTCCTTGGCGCTGCTGTCGATCACCATGCAGTTGGGGATTCCTGCGGTGAAATCCTGCACATGGCCCGGCCCCACCCAAATCGCCAGACCGGTTTCGGGCGGGAGGAATTCCTCTGCTACCTCTGTCAGCCGTTTGCCGGTGGAGGCCTCAATGCCCTTCATGCACAGCACGACGGTTTTCCCCGCCATCGAAAGCTGCGACAGCTGCTGCATCAGTCCGCGCAGGCTTTGCGAGGGAATCGAGATCACCACAATCTCTGCGCCCTCCAGCGCCTGCTTTAGATCATCACAAAACAGGACGGCGTCGGAAAAAGTGACAAGCCCGTTGGTACGGGTCTGCCGCAGTTTGGAAAACTGCTCGCTGGTCGGCCTGCCGTAGATGGTAACTTCCTTTTCCAGCCCCGAAAGGTACCATGCGATAAAGCTGCCCCAACGTCCGCTGCCGATGACTGTTATTTTCATTCGTGTTTGCTCCTTTTCCCATTCCCAAATCTCTGGCCCGCCGCCCTGCCGGGCAGTTCGAACCATAACTTTATTTATCATAGGGCCTTTGCGCTGTGTTGTCAATCAAAGCCTTCGCCGTCAAAACGCCGCGCAGCCACAAAATTGTATGATCATTTTGCTTGTGGCGTCCGCCGCATGTTCTTTGAATAAGCTGAGGCTTGCTGTAAAGCCTGTGTGCAAAGTGCTCCCGAAAGCATTTTCTCCAAAACAACGCCGCTCATTCCGGTCAAATGGGACGATACCCGCCCTGCGGCAGCCACGCAATCAGAAGAATCCCGCTCAGGGTATCGGTACGTACCGCGTTTTCTATTTCTGCCGCAATGCCGGGAAGCGCGGCGGCCAGATATTCCGCCGTGCGCTGGCGCAGCGAAAGAGCGAAACTCATCTTCTCAAACGCCGCCTGCAGCAGCGACAGAAGCTCTGATTTTCCCCGGCCGTTCAGCTTTTCTTTTAAATCAGCCAAATCCCCCGCCGAAAGGCGTAACGAATAGAAATTCTTTCCGCACAGCACGCACCCAAGCGCCGCCGTCAGCACCGGCCCGCACAGATTCAGCGGGAGTTCCCGGTAATCCACCGGCAGCCCGCACAGCAGCGCATGGATCGCCACCGGCGAAAAGCAGGTGCAAAACTGGTTTTCACAGTCCACACGCTCCGCATATTCCCGGATAAACTCGATCCCGGCCAGATCGCTCACCGGGTGCAGCAGCGGGTAATCCGCCGTAATGTGAATCTGCTGCGCACCGAACTGCGGCCGGTACACCTGAAAAAATCCGTTAATGCCGTCCTCCACGGTCGAGCGGTAAAACACGTTCGGCGTTTCCATCAGCCTGCGGACAAGGCCGGCGTGAAAGAGCTTTGTTGTTTTCAGCATCCGGTCAATTTTTTTGCCCCCGCGCACAAACAGAGCCTCGGCTCCTTCATTGATCAGCGCCAGAGCGGCGTCCTCTGCGTTCTCGTATTCCTTCAGACCGACGCCGATCGTAAACAGCACCGATTCCAAGATTCCCTCCGCGTCTTCCACGCGGATAGAGCTGCTCTCCATCCCGTTATAAAGCTGTGTCTGCCGCGCCAGAACAGAAAGACAGTCCATCTGCACCGCTTCGATCTGCGGTGCGGTAAGCACCTCCGTCAGGTAGGCCTGCTCCAGCAGGGAAGAAAGATAGTGCTCGCCGCTAAGCAGCGAGCGGTCGATCCTGCTGATCCGTTCAAGAGAGTCCATCTTCATCCTCCTCTTCGTCCTCTTCGGGCGCTTCGCTGTCAAAATCCGCGGGGCGGCCCCAGCGCAGATTTTCTGCCAGGCGGTACAGCTCCCTCCCGGCCAAAAGCTCCAGAGAGCCTCCGCAGGGGCCGTCGTATGCCTTCTTCATAAAATCGATCAGCTCGTCGTCGCTGAAACGATTCTCCGTTTCGTTTTTATAATAATAGAACAGCTCCACCAGCTCGTGGAGCGTGGATTCATAATTTTGGCCCATCAGGTACGGGGAATCGCAGAAAGCGTAAATCAGCTTTTGAATGACTCCGCCACCAAATTCGATTCTGCCCGCGGTTTTCAGCGCGAACGCCCGGGTCTCTACAAGCTGCGCCGCCTGCCGCTCCGTCAGCTCCAGGCCAAAGCGGGTGGTCATATCGTTGCATTTCATGATTTCCCCGATTGCCTGCCTCTGGATCAGTCCCTGATTTAAAAATCCCAGCTCAAACCCCAAAACGCATCATTCCTCCCTCAGCAGCAGCACGGTGCTTCGCACCGCCTGATGAACAACAGACTGACAAAACTCCTCCTCATCCTCAATCACGCGGCGGCCCGAAATATAATTGGAGATTTCCCCGATGAGATAACAGTGTACAAAATGAACGGCCTCCTCCAGCTTTCCGGCGTCAGCCGGCCGACCGGACAGTTCCCGCCAGATTTGCGCGACCGCACGGTTCATCTGCTCCCGGGCCGCCGCCACGGCCAGCGTATTGCTTTCGGGGCGCTGCTCCCCCAAATACTCGAGCCACGCCAGCCGGAACCAGCCGGTGTTATCTAAATACACGCGCACCACGGCGTAAAAAAACGCCTGCAATTTATACTTGGGCGCAAGCGCGGCGGCCGCCACGGTGCCGATCTGTGCCGACATCCGCTGTATGCAGACGGTGTGCGCCTCCCACAGAAGCTGCGGATAGGACGAAAAATAATTGTACAGATTCGTATGGGCGCAGCCTAAGGCCCGCGCGATTTCGCGCAGATTCAGGCTCTGCACGTCGCGGCGATTTCGCAGCAGCTCCAATGCCATATTGATAATCTGTTCCCTGGAAATGGGTTTCCGGCTAGTCACTCGTATTCTCTCCAATCTATTACCGTTGGTAATTACCGGTGGTAATAGATTGTATCACGCCTTTTGGCCGCTGTCAATGCATCAAGGGGAGAAAATCACTGCGCCCGCAATGTATTCTATCGCTTCCCTAAACAGGAGAAGATATGGTAATATATCCATAATATGGAAAAACAAAAGGAGTAAACCGATGGAAAATCAAATGCAAAGCGCCCTGCGGGCTATGTCTGCATGGTTGGCAGACGAGCACGAGCTTGGTGGGCCGCCCGCCAAAATAGAATGCGCGGGGGAATTCGATCTGCACGGGTACCATTACTATATCTTCAAGTATAAAAAGAACCTTCTCGGCAAATGGCTGCTTGGGGTATGCGGCGGCTACGAGCCCGGAGAAACAGAGCACTGCGGGCATGTGTTCAGTGAAATGGAAGCCTACGATGCCAAAACTGCCCTTGAAAAATCCATTCGCATGGTTGAAATGATTCGTGCATACTGGATGCAGCGGGCACAGGAGGAGCAGCAAAAGCAGCAGACAGCCCCGCCTTATGAAAGCGAGGAGATTTCCCCGGAGCAGGAGCAGCGCAAGGCACGCTCGATCTCCATTTTGAAAGAAAAAGGAGTTCCTTATATTGAGCACCTGCCTGTCATTGAATCGGTAATTACGCCGCGCACCCCGCAGGAAATTGCAAGACGTGCCATTGCCTGCCTGATTACCGTACAGGTGGCCTGCGACATATCCCGCGGCGAGGATGTGAAGAAATCTCAGGAATTTTTTCAGCAGATGCTGGAGACCTATGGAGTTGCGGACGAATTGACCCCCAAGGAGCAGATGTTCTTCTCCGGAAAGCCCAGCAATCAGGATGCGGTGAACATGGCCTGGAAGTACGAAGCTTATTGGCCGCTGATTTGGGCGCTGGGTCTGGTGGACAGCCTGGAATATCCCGATCAGATCTGTGACTGCGATTTTGCGATAGAAGCGGTAAGCTCCTGCGGCAGCTTTGAGGAATTGATGGAGAGTGCCCGGCCCCGGGAAATAAGCGAAATTCTGGATGAAGCCGATTTGATTTTCCGGTACGACTGGGCCTGCGTCAATGCCCGTCTTCACGGCAGGGAGGCGCCCGCAGGGTTGGATTCCGGCGTAGTAATGGAACGCCATTGGGGGCTAAACTGGCTGATCGGCAAAAATTCAGATAACGATGAATGGGACACGGTTTCAACCAATACCTGAAAACGAAACATGAGAGCAGGCGTTCTAATCGTTGATGTTGCTTTTCCCTTGTAAAAATTGTCTGGCTGAAAAGAAATCATAGTAATGTGGTAGGATTTTATTGCAAAACGATCCGCACTTGCTGTATGATTAAGAGAATCAATGACCAGGAGGGAAACACAGCATGAGGGACGAAACCAAATGTATCCACTGCGGGTATACCCCGAAAAATTCAGAGCCAAAGATGGTTCCGATCGTTCAAAGCACGACTTATGTGTTTGATTCAACGCAGGAGGTCGGCGACGTATTCGACGAACCGACCAAAGCCCTGATTTACTCGCGCTTCGCTAACCCCACTGTGATGGCGGTCGAGCAGAAAATCGCTGATTTGGAGGGCGGCATCGGCGCGATGTGTACCTCTTCCGGTCAGGCCGCTACGCTGCTCGCCATTTTAAACCTGTGCAAGGTGGGCGACAGCTTTATCAGCACCTCTCAGATTTACGGCGGAACCGTGAACCTGTTTGCCGTCACCCTGAAAAATTACGGGATCGAGTGCATTTTTGTGGACGCCGACGCCGACGAGGAAACCATCAGCGCCGCGGTACGGGAAAACACCAGGCTGATTTTCGGCGAAACGATCGCGAACCCGGCCCTGAGCGTGCTGGACATCGAAAAGCTCGCGCGGATCGCACACAGCCACAAAATCCCCCTGATCATGGACAATACCTTTGCCACCCCGATTCTGTGCAAGCCGTTTGAGTTCGGCGCCGATATCGTGGTGCATTCCACCTCGAAATACATGGACGGCCACGCGGTGCAGGTAGGCGGCGTGATTGTCGATTCCGGCAATTTCGACTGGACCAACGGCAAATTCCCGGAATTCACCGAGCCGGACGAATCGTACCACGGCATTACTTACGTGGGGAACTACGGCAAGGCCGCATACATTACGAAAGCCAGAATGCAGCTGATGCGCGACTACGGCGCCTACCCGGCGGCAAACTCCGCGTTTCTTTTGAACCTTGGCCTCGAAACGCTTGCCGTGCGTATGGAGCGCTACTGCAAAAATGCGCTGGAGGTGGCAAACTATCTCGCGGCCTCCGACAAGATTGAAAAGGTGATCTACCCGGGGCTGGAGAGCGACAAATATTACCCGCTTGCAAAGAAGTACCTGAAGGGAACGAGCGGCGTGATTTCGTTCATCATCAAGGGCGGCAAGGACAACGCCGTCAAATTCATGGATGGCCTGAAGCTCGCTTCCATTGAAGTGCATGTGGCGGATATCCGCACCTGCGTGCTGCACCCCGCCAGCGCTACCCACCGCCAGCTGACCGAAGAGCAGCTGTTTGCCGCGGGCATCAACCCCGGTATGATCCGCTTCTCCGTCGGACTGGAAAGCGTTGAGGATATTATTGAAGATATTGAGCAGAGCCTGAGCAGAGTGTAAGCGCTGCTGCACCATACACCTGCGGTGAACTGCCGCAGGCGGAACAGAGTAAAAGAAGCTTTTCAACATTTCTCTTCAAAATGTTGAAAAGCTTCTTTCCTTTTAACCTGCGCTCGGTACGATCCTTATTTTACCTGCAGAGCCTGACGAATCCGATCGATCAGCTCCGCATTCTTTTTCTCATCAAAATAAACCTGATCGGGGTTCATAGCAAATGTTCCGCCCCATTCGGCGCCGTCGCGGTACTTCGGCACCAGATGAAAATGCAGGTGGTGCCCGGTGTCCCCATACGCGCCGTAATTGATCTTCTCGGGGTGAAATACCTCATGCAGCGCCTTAGCCACACGGTTGACCTCGGCAAAATAGGCGTTTCTCTCTTCGTCTGAAAGCTCAATCATCTCGCTCACATGCTTTTTATGGGCCACGACCACCCGGCCCTCGTGGCTCTGCTCTTTAAACAAATACACCTTCGACGTTTCCATCTCGCAGATCTTGATTCCGAACTTGTCCAGCAGTTCGCCTTCTACACAGTATGCGCACGTTGCATCCATTTGATTTGCTCCTTTTGTTTTGTATTGTAATACCGATATCCCATAAAAAGCACTTACGATTTCTCCGCACTTTTGGCGGGGAGAAGGCAATGCTTTTCCTTACAGATTCGCATCACGCTGCTTGAAAAAATTGGACCGTTTAAAAGTTTTTTCACCCTTGCCAGATCAGGCAGTTATTTCCTTTTTCGAATCAATTATAAATCGGAAGCAACCCCGCGTCAACTAAAATGCAATGATTCATTGGATTCTTTGCAATGATTTCCGTTCATTCTTTTTTCTTCGCTTTTTCAAAGGCTGCCTGCACGGGATGTGACTTTTCATACTGGTTGATCTGTGCCAGCAGCTCTGCGATCTGGCCGCCGATCATCTCCATCTCCTGATGGAACACCCGGGCCGAAACCCGGAGCGCCCCATGCCCAAGAATGATCATCTGCTCCATACCGTCGGAAGTCGCAACGCGCACCCGGTACTGCTTGGCCAGCTCGTAGGTTGTTTTTTCAATATAGGCGTCGGCAGTTTCAGCCTGCTTGGTATACACCACACTGATGTTGTGGTACCGCTGCACCTCGCCGGTATTGCGCGGAACACGGTAAGCGTCGAATACCAGGATCACCTCGCATTTACGGTAGCCCTGATAATTGCTGAGCAAATCCATCAGCAGCTTGCGCGCGGTGTCGAGGCTCTCCCGTGCCACCGCCTTCAGCTCGTCCCACGCGAAAATGATGTTGTAGCCGTCTACCAGCAGATATTCCGGCCCGGTCATGATCGGACGGATGGCTTCCCGCTTTGCAGTCTGTTCCGTGCCCTGCAAAAACTGCTTCTGCGGCAGCAGTTCACGCCGCTTGACCGGGCCGTACGTCCGCTCAAAAATGGCCTGCAGCTCTTTGTCCTGCTCCAAAGCACCGGTATAAGAGACAGACGGCCGTGCGGAGGAATCCGGAGCGCTCTCCGGCTGCTGATTCTCCCCGTGGGAGCGAATGCCGCTTTCTACTTGCATGTAATCCCGCACCCGATTCCAGGGGACAGAAAAACCCGCTCCGTGTGAACAGAAGATGGAATCCGCGGGCTGCTCCAGATCGCGCTCCGGGTCATAGCCGATGGCGGCGACTACCTCCGCCTGATCGCGGCAGGGCTCGTAACCGCGAAAAAAGCAGGCAAGCTTTCCTTGGCCCCGGGTATAGGAGAGCACCTCGCGGCCATAATCTCGCAGCCCCGCAACGGGGGCGCTGCCGGTAAGAAGCGTCCGCTCGCCGTTCGGCTCCGGGGGAGCACAGCTGCCGCCCATACGCTGAATGTCCGTCATCGCGCGGCCCACGTTTTCGGCGGGCACCTCCAGCCGAACATCGTACCACGGCTCCAAAAGGATGCTCTCAGCGCTCATCAGCCCCTGCCGCACCGCACGGTAGGTGGCCTGGCGAAAATCGCCGCCCTCGGTGTGCTTGACGTGGGCCCGGCCTGCCACAAGCGTAATGTTCAGGTCGGTAATGGGCGCGCCAGTCAATACACCGCGGTGAACCCGCTCCTCCAGATGCGTCAGAACCAGCCGCTGCCAGCTTCTGTCGAGCTGATCCTCCGGACAGGCACTCGAAAAATGCAGACCGCTCCCCCGCTCGCCCGGCTCGAGCAGAAGATGTACCTCCGCATAGTGGCGCAGGGGCTCGTAATGCCCCACCCCCTCCACCGCGGCGGCGATGGTCTCTTTATACACGATGCTGCCGGAACCAAACTCCACCTGCAGGCCGAACCGCTCGTCAATCAAGGTTTTTAAAATCTCGAGCTGCACCTCGCCCATCAGCTGCAGTGAAATCTCCCGCAGCTGTGCGTTCCACACCAGATGGAGCTGCGGGTCCTCTTCCTCCAGAGCGCTCAGCTTCTGCATCGCGCTGTGCGGGTCACAGCCCGGCGGCAAAATCACCCGGTAGGTCAGCATCGGCTCGAGCGCCGGGGCTTCGGACACCCCCTCGGCTCCGAGGCCCTCCCCTGCGCGGGTTTGGCTCAGACCCGTCACGGCGCAGATGGTTCCGGCCGGTGCTTCGTCCACCGGCTGAAATTTTGCGCCCGAATAGATGCGAATTTGATCGATTTTCTCTTCCCAATCCCTGCTTTTCAGAGGCATTTTCACCCGCAGGGTGCCCCCGGTCACTTTCAGGTGCGTCAGGCGGTTCCCCTGCGCGTCGCGGGTGATTTTGAACACTCTGGCCGCGAATTCCTGCGGGTATTCGGGAACCTGCGTGTAAAGCGTCAGCCCCCGCACCAGTTCATCCACGCCGGAAAGGCGCAGCGCGGAACCGAAATAACAGGGGAACACCTTGCGGCGGGCCACCAGTGCGGCGGCCTCTGTATCGGAAAGCTCTCCCTGCTCGAGATACCGGCTCATCGCTTCCTCGTCGCACACGGCGACATTCTCCATCCATGCGCCGCGGCTTTGATCCGCTCCGAAATCGACGCAGCCCTCCGAAAGAGAGGCTTTCAGCTCGCGCAGAAGCGCCTCGCGGTCCGTACCGGACAAATCCATTTTATTGATGAACAGGAAAGCGGGAATCCGGTAGCGGCTGAGCAGCCGCCAGAGCGTACGGGTATGGCTCTGCACGCCGTCTGATCCGCTGATGACAAGGATGGCATAATCCAACACCTGCAGCGTGCGCTCCATCTCGCTCGAGAAATCCACGTGACCAGGAGTATCTAGCAGGGTGATTTCCAGGTCATTCAGCGGCAGCACCGCCTGCTTTGAAAAGATGGTGATGCCGCGCTCCCGCTCCAGCGCCTCCGTATCCAGAAACGCATTCTTATGGTCGACCCGGCCCAACTGCCGCAGCCGCCCGCAGGTGTAAAGCAGCCCTTCGGAAAGCGTCGTTTTCCCCGCGTCTACATGAGCCAAAATTCCAACAGCCAGTCTTTTCATTCCCGTTCCCCATTATCCCGATATCAATATCATAAATTTTATTTGAAAATAAGAGCACTGATTTCCTCCCTCACCTTCGACGGACAAGGAAATTCTCATTTTGACAGCAAGCTCTTTTTCAGGCAAATTCACAGTGGAATTGCCGTGCTCTATTTGCATTTCGTACTAGGTTATCATACCATTTCACGGCGGGTGAATCAACAGCCGCAATACACATAAAAGGTGCCCCTGAACGCTTTGCAAACAGGGGCACCTTGCGGTTTTACTTGTATTTCTTTGTCTGTGCCGAAAGCAGCGAACGCATGGAATCCACAAGGCTCTGCGGTGCGACGATTTCAGCCTTTTCTCCAAACCGGAAAATCCAGCTCAAAAAAACCGGGCTGTTCGAGACCTCGACGCCGATTTCAAAGGAATCTCCGCATTTGCGAAACGGAACCTCGAGCCCGAAGCGGTCGATCACGGCGTTGACCAGGCTTTGATCAAACCGCAGTGTGGCAGTGACCAGCTCGCCGCTGTACATGCCGAACACCTGCTTGGTATGCTCAGCGACATCAAACTTCTTTTGATCGGGCCTCTCCGCTCCTTCGTCGCACACCGCGACCTGACTCATCCGGTCGACCCGGTAATGTGCAAAATCACCGTATTTGGTGCTGTAGCAAATCAGGTAATACTTGTCGTCGTCCCAGCAAAGCGCCATCGGGCTCTGACAATAGCGTTCGCCATCCTTGCGGTATACGCGCTCTTTGTCCGCGTTGTAATCAAAATATTGAAAGCTGATTTTGCACCCCGAATTGATGGCGGTATGGATGGCATCGATATTGTAATAGATGCTTTCGTTGATGGTCTTAGGCCGGTTCGCCACATACACCTGCCGCCGGAGCTGGCTGGCCTGCGGATTGCTCGTCAGGGACGACAGCTTTTGAATCAGCTCTGTACTTTTCTTCAGTGTAATAAAGCGCGAGCTTTGCACGGCGTCTACCAAAAGCTTCAGCTCGGGCAGCTCAAATTCACGCGCATCGATGTAGTAGCCGATGGTTCTGCTCCTCTGCGATTCTACATCCAGGCCGAATTCACGCAGCAGCTCCAGATCGGCATAAACCGACTTTCGCTCGGCCTGAATCCCGTACTCCGCCAGCGCGGCGATCAGCTCCTGGATCGTCATGACATGATCTGCGTCTGTACGCTCCAAAAGAATCCGCATCAAATAGAGCAGCTTCCTTTTTTGATTCGATGAACTGGGCATAACGTCACTTCCTGATACTGTTGATATATCCCCAGCCAAGCTCCGGTCTGCAGATTCACTTTGAATCTGCTTGTGCAGGCAAAAGCTTGCTAAAATAAGGATACAACAGTATAACATATCTACCAGTATTTGGAAAATAGTATGGATGCCTTTGAACTACCATTTTTAAAAATCATTTAATAAAGTGCGGCTCTTCTGCTTTTCAGTGCTTTCTTTGACAAACACATAATGATCGCGTTTAGAAAGCTCTTTGCGGTAGGTGTAGCCCAGGCGGTCAAAGCCGCGGATGTCATCGGGGTCTGCCACATTCTGTTCCGCCAGCCAGCGGACCATCTCGCCGCGGGCCATTTTGCATATGGTACCCTTTTCAATCACCCTGCCGTCCTTCCACTCCCCAAAAGTGCAGGTGAGAAAACGTGCCGACTTCGGCAGATGAGGCAAAACAACTTTGCTGTATTCCTTGGAAGCCAAATTCAAGATCAGGCCGCTTTCGGCACAAAGCTGCTGCGCCAGCCGGTTCCCCCAAAAGGCATACAGATCCCTCTGCCCGCCCGCTGAAAGCCGGGCCTGCATTTCCAGACGATAGGGCGTTACTCCATCGAAGGGGTGCAGCAGACCGTAAAAGCCCGACAGAATCCGCAGGTGCTCATTGATATATGCAAGCTGCTCCCGTTCAAACACACCGGGAGCCATGTATTGGTACTGAATCCCCTCGTAGGATAAAATGGCGGGCGTCAAAGTATTGTGCAAATCCATCGACTGTACCCGCCTGTAATTGAGATCGGCAATGGAATCGTTACAGCGCCACAGCGCTTTAAGGGACGCATAATCCATGGTGCGCAGGCAGCCGAGAAGCGTTTCGGCCTGATCCAAAAACTGCGGCAGGCTCTCATAGGGCAGGCTGTCGGTATCGATATTCATTTTTTTCGCGGGAGAAATGATGATTCTCATGGGGTCACATCCTTGTGCGTGTACTGAGCTGCGATTCCTGATCGATTATCAGGAACACCCTTAGTGTACCACGTTATATATTCTGTTGTATATAAGAATGTGGGGCTGCATCCTGGCGGCCCCACATTCTTATTCCTTTTATTCTTGGAGCAGAAACACTCTCGCCTCATAAGGACACAGGGTTGATGGTATAAGCTTATTCGACCATCTATCTATGCGGATATCCCACTGTTGCCACCCTCTGGCGGACGGAATGGGATTTGACAGGTACTGACTAGATCAGCTCTGTGCACCGCTTGTGCTGATCACCCCGCGCAGAGCCCAGCGGTACTGCTCCTGCGAAGAAAACAGAGCCAGCTTTGCCTGATCCAGCGCGGCCTGTGCGCCGCTGAGCTCCGTCTGCGCGCTTTTCAGATCAATATCCGAAGCCACCCCCACCGCGTTTTGCAGCGTTACGTTCTCGAGCGCCTTGGCTTTTGCGTCATAGGCAGCCTGTGCGGAAGATAGCTTCCCCTGTTTTTCCGCTACATCCGCGTACACCCGGCTGAATGAGCTTTGAAACGTATTCAAGGCAAGGGTATAATTCAGCGAAGCCGCGCGGTAATCATCCACCGTAGAATCCAGATCGGAGTCCTTATTGTCTTTGGCGATATCTCTGGCCAGCTTTTTCTGCTTTAAGGTCCAGTTTTCGTCCTGCGCCATCTGCCTGTCTTCGGTTTCGCTTATTGTAGAAGAAAAATTCGCGTCCGGTTCGGGCATGGAGGAGATGGAAAGGCTGTAGGAATCTGAATAGCCCAGCAGCACGCGGAGCTGATTCTTCACCGCCTGCATCTGGTTGAGCAGCGCGGTCATGCTGTCGTTCAAAGTAAGCGACTGCTGCTTTGCGCTGAGCAGCTCCGCCTGCGTCATCAACCCCAGATCGGCTTTGAGCTGCGCGATTTTCAGCGTTTCATCCAGCAGCTTTTTCTGTCCGCTCAGCTGCTTGCGCTGGGCGTCCAGCGAATGATAGGTAACGTAAAGCTTCTGCGCCGCCACAACAATTTCATCTGCCGCGGCGTCCATTTGCAGCTCTGTCTGCTCAATCGTATCGTCGCTGATTTCTAGCTGTTCCTCCTGCCCTTTCAGGATGGATACGATGGCGTTGAGCGACGCGATGCTGCCCTGCAGCGAAGCGGCTACTGCCTCCTGGCCCGGCAGACCGGCGACTGAATGGTAGGTCGTCTGCAGCTGGGCACTCAGATCCTGCAGCTGCTTTCTGCCCGCGGCGATCTCAACCTGCTTTTTCTCCGCTTCGTCGTTGCTTTCCAGGCTGGCCAGCGTTTTCTGGTTGGCCAGAATGGTCTGATTACTGGAACGCACGGTCGATTCCACATTCGCATAGGTGACCCGCAGCGTTTGCGGCTCGTCAGTCTGCGCGAACGCCACCGAAGCACTGCCCAGCAGCAGAACCGAAAGAAGCCCCGCAGTTATTTTTTGCAGTTTCATCTGGATTCCTCCCCTGATTTGATTGCAATTTCGTTTGATAAGCCCTGAATTCTTCACCGCCAAAGGCGAAGAACATTTCTGTTTTTGAGCGTGTTACTTTTCAAGAAAATGAAAGATATGTCATTATGTGATATTCGTCTACTTCTTCCCGCCGCAGACGAGGGAAAAGATACCTGTTTTATTTTTCAATGTAAACGTCCGCCGTGTAGCCAGGCTTGAGCAGACGCTCCGGGTCATTTGGCTTGACGATGACCCGCACGACCCGCCGGCCGTCCTTTTCCACGGCAAGGTCGGGAATCTGCGTTACGGTGCCGGTCAGCGAGGTGCCCGGCGCGCTGGTCGGCACGATCCGCACGGTTTTGCCCACCTGCACGCTGCCGATAAACTCTTCATCCACTTCCGCGCTGATGGTGATGGAATCCGCGTCGATCAGCTGCAATACCTTGGTCGGCGCTCCCTGTGCCCCAAGGTACGACGCTTCGCTGACTGCGATATTCCGCACGATGCCGTTTTTGATGTCGGAGATGATCTGACTGCCCTTGATGTAGGGCTTTGCGGTTTTTGCCGTCATCGCGTCCAGATCGACCTGCGCCGCGGAAACGCCGCCCTCCTGCTTGGCAACGTTCGCGGTATTCCCCGCCTGTGCCTGAGAAAGCTGCGCCTGCTTGGATTTGAGCGATACATTGAGCTGATCCAGTTCCTCCTTCAGCACGGTCTTTGTCTTGTTCAGGTTGGACTGAATATCATCTACAGCCTTTTGGCGCTGATCTGCAATATCCTTATATTGATTCAGAGTGGCTTTGGAAATCGCTCCGGCCTCATACAACTTCTGATAGTTCTGCAAATCCGTTTTCGCAGATGCAAGCTGAGTTTGCGCCAATTTGAAAGAACTCTGCAGCTGAACCAGATCTTCGCTCGTTCCGTTGTTATACTCCTTGGTTTTGCGGGAAATCTGGCTTTGCGTTTGAGCGATATCCGCCTGCAGGGCCGAAATGTCCTGCTCTGCGGCGGGCAGCCCCGCCTGATTCACGGTAAGCTGCTGTTTGAGCTTTTCCATATTTCCGTTGTATTCGGAAAGATCCAGCGTTACAAGGGGCTGCCCCTGCGTAACCCTGTCCCCCTCCTGCACCTCCAGCTTTGTCACAATCGAAGGGAAATCAATGCTGATGTCCTCCATCCGGCTGTATGTCACCTCGCCCCACGCGTCGATCTCCGCGTTTTGCTGCGCGGAGGAAGCGGGATTTTCCGACGGCGGAGCTGCGGAGTTTTTCTGATAAAACAAAATGCCCAGAACGACAGCGAGCACTATGATCAGGCATGCGCCCGCTGCCGCCGGTTTTTTATGGGATAAAATCCATGCTTTCATAAGGGGAGTCCTCCATATATCGTCATTCAACGCTTTTGAGCGCTTCCAGCATATCCAGATTTTTCATTTTTTTGGCGACCGCCTGATTGGTGATCCACGCAAACAACAGCGTTACCGCACCGGCGATCAGCACCACCTGTGGCGAGATGCCGGCGGACAGGTCCATCTGCTTGTCAAGCCCGACTGCCACCGTCTGGGCAATCAGCCAGCCGGTGGGCACTCCGAAAATCAGTCCGAACAGAACGGAAAAATAGTTTTCCAGCAGCACCAGGTTGCGGATTTCTTCCTGATGAAAACCGAGCACCCGCAGGGTTGCCAGATCGCGCACCCGTTCGGAATAATTCAGGATGCCGCAGTTGTACAGTACAGCGAACGCCAAAGCCGCTCCCATGGCGATCAGCAGCGAGATCGCCAGCGCCATGATCTGCGTGTTGTCTGAAAAACCGGCCTCCTGCTCTTCTCTTGTCGTGAAATCCTCCACAGCGTCGCTGGAGAGGAAGGCTTCATCCGGCGCGCTGTTCCATTTGATCAGCAGGGCCGTCGGCTGAAAGGTCTGGTTCAGGGATTTCCAATAAGTATCGGTCATGTACATTCCCTGCCCGGACGCCATGTAGGCGGACTGCACGACCGGCACGGTTACATACCCCTGATTGCTGCGCTTGAGCCGGATGCTGTCCCCCGGCTGTATCCCGAGCGTCTCACAAAGCTTGCGGGTCATCAGAATCCCGTTTTCCGGTATGGAAACGGGGACGCCGTCCACCGTTTTCAAATGGATCAGCGGACTTTCCCGGGGCGTGATGGTAAGGGGTTCCATCTTCTGCCGGCCGTCCGGGCAAATTACCTCTACAGCGGTTTCCTGAACCTGCTGTGTCACGCCGTCGAGCCCCAGGTTGTTCAAGTAGCGGGAATCCGTCTTGGAAGTGTCTACCAGAACCTTATGGTCATAGCTGAAGGTATCCTGATAAATCTGCCCGGAAATTCCGGTAATCATATCGTTGATCGACAGCGCCGCGACAATGACTCCGGTGCAGCCCATCACGCCGATGGTGCTCATGATGATTCTGGATTTGTTTTTCAGCGTGTTGCGCGCGATCAGCTTATTGCTGAATTTGATTTTGTTCCACAAGGCGGACATGCGTTCCAGAAAAATGTGATTGCCCGACTTTGAGGGTTTGCCCCGCAGCAGAACGGCGGGGGTATCGTCCAGCAGGCGGCGGCAGGAATAGAGCGAAATTCCGCCCGTACACAAAAGCAGAAGGATGGATGCCGCCAGAAAATGTCCCCAGTCCACATAAATTTTATAATCGGGAAATACCAGGTTGACCTGCGGCAGCAGAATCCGCGCAAACCCCTCCTTCCCCAGCAGCAGCCCGGCGGCGGCTCCCGCCAAGCCCACGAAAACGCCGTAGGAGGTATAGTGCCACAGAATCGTGCGCCTGCTGTACCCCAGGGCCTTGAGCAGGCCGATCTGAGAACGCTGGTTTTCCACCAGACGCACCATCGTGCTCTGCGTGATTAGGGCCGCCACGAGAAAAAACAGCGCCGGGAACACGTTAGAAAGCGTTTTGAACTGCTGCGCCAATGAGATCACATTGCTGGCGCTCACACTGTCGTCCCGCGCGACAATCCCGATCAGCCGATCGCCGATCGCTTCGTCTGCCTGCCGGACAACAGAACTCAAATCTGCATTGGCAGCCGTTTTGACACTGATCTGGTTAAACACCGCCTGCCCGTAAATACCGCTGAGGGCGTCCGCGCGGATCACAACAAATCCGTAAGTATTCGGGTCGGGCGTCATCGTCGTGGAATTCTTCAGCGAATAAATCTGCTCGCCGCTCAGCGCCAGACCCTCAATCGGCAGTTCCAGCCACCTGCCGTTCAGCTTGACGGAAACCGAATCGCCAAGCCCGAGTCCATGCGCTTTGGCAAAGGTGGCATCCAGCACAGCTCCGCTGCGTTTGCCGAACCGGCCCGCCTGCAAATCGGGCTGATCCAGCGTGCTGCGGCTCTCCAGCGCGTAGACGTGCAGAGTCGGTTCACCGGGCAGGTTCGTTTCGGCGTCGATGGAAAAGCGTTTTTCCACCTGCTCCACCCCGGCGATCCGCCCTATCCGCCAAAGGTCTTTTTCGGAGGGATTCGAGACAGTGACCCACAAATCTGAAAGATTGGTCGCACTGTACAGATTGCTGGAATGGGTATCGACCGTCCGGTACAGACTGTCCAGGCCCGTCAGCATCCCGATGGCAAGCGCCGCCATGACAAAAATTGAAATGAACTGCGCCTTGGATTTGCGCATATCCTGAAACGCTTTTTTCCACAGCGCACCCTTTACCATTCGATCTCCTCCACGTCCTTGGGGTGCTCGTGGGTCTCTATCTGTGAGATCGCTCCGTCGCGCATATGTAGAACTGTCTGCGCCATTTCAGCGATCGGTGCATTATGGGTAACGATGATGACCGTTTTGCCCAGATCGTTCGCCACGTCTCGGATCAATCGCAGCACCTTGCGGCCCGTTTCAGAATCCAGAGCGCCGGTCGGCTCGTCGCACAGAACGATCTGTGGGTTTTTGGCAAGCGCACGCGCGATCGATACGCGCTGCTGTTCACCGCCGGACATCTGGCTCGGGAAATTGTTCATCCGCTCGCCAAGGCCGACACGCTGCAGCATTTCGCAGGCATTTAAGGGGTCGGGGCAAATTTCTTCGGCAAGCTGTACGTTTTCCAGCGCCGTTAAATTCGGCACCAGATTGTAAAACTGAAACACAAAGCCGATCTGTGTGCGGCGGTAATCGGTCAGCTCGCGCTCAGACATTCCAGAGACTTCGTGCCCGTTGACGACGATCTTCCCGGCGGTCGGCGAATCCATGCCGCCCAAAAGATTCAGCAGCGTGGTTTTCCCCGCGCCGCTCTGCCCCAGCACCACATTGAACGTGCCGCGTCCAAAATGAAAATCGATGCCGTTGAGCGCCTTGATTACGGCATCCCCAACGCGGTACTCCCGCTCCACCTGCTCAAATGTAATAAATTCCATTGGATCACTTCCTTTATACCGTGCCCCATGCAACAGTAAATAATATTGGCCCCCTCCCTACCGTAAGCGGGGAGAACCCTATGCCTGACGCAGTTCTTGACTTTTCCGATGTAGTTCATTATAATGACACTGTGTTTATTTTGCAACCATCAGATGTTTTTAAAGATGCCATTTTCACAACACATCATCATGAAAATGTTGGTTTTAAAGCAAAAATTGATGATATGATGGCTGGGATTGAAAGGAAGGGGAACCTGTATGCGGGAAATGAAAGAGAGCAGAAAAACACGCTATACACGCACAGCACTGCAGGACAGCCTGTTTGAGCTGATGAAGGAAAAGTCTATTTCGCAGATTACGATCAAAGAGCTGTGTGAAAACGCGGACATCAACCGCACCACCTTTTACGCGCATTATGCGGATCAATATGATCTTCTGCATAAAATAGAGGACGAAACGCTTGCCTGGATGCAGGGAGCGCTGGACAGTCTCATCCATCAGACAGAGCGAAGCGAGATGATCAAAATTCTGGAGGGCATCTTTCAGGATTTCATCGACAACAATCGATACCTTCAGATTTTAATCAGCGAACAAGGGGATCTGGATTTTCAGAAGCAGCTGTTCACCCTCATCTACCGGCAATGCGGCCTCTCTTCCTCGAAGCCCCTGATAACCGGTACGGAACCGTACGGCAAAGAGGATTACCTGATTTTTGTTGTGAACGGGAGCATCGGCCTGATTCAGCATTGGCTCAAGGACGGCATCAAGCAGTCTGCAAGAGAAATGGCTGAAATTATTTACACCCTGGCTGCCCAAATCGGGGAAGCGCCGATGCCGCGCAATACGGACAAAAACACCTTATGAAGCTCCGTACGAGCTGCCGTTTTCCCCGCTGACCAACAGATCATTTTTATCCCCCTTGATTACTACTCATAGATATGCGACAAAAGGCACGGCGATCGCCGTGCCTTTTGTCGTTCTGTTTAATAAAATGTTTTTTGACAGTTTTCCGTACAAAACCGGTATTGACGGACAGGCCTGCCCCGGCCCTCCTTTTTGGCGGAATCGATCTCCTCGATCAGGCCGGAATCCAAAAGCTGTGAAAGAATCCGGTTACAGCTGCGAACCGTGATATTCAGCCAGCTGGACAAATTGGAGGACGTGATAACGGAATCGGGATCCATCTCGAAAATCCCCATAATGCGCAGCAGGTTCCGTTCGTCGATTCCGCTTTGCTGCGAATAACTTTGAACCCTGTAATTGGAATAGCTGTAGCTCAAAGTTGTGGGAGAAGAAAGGGGGCCTGTCAGGATCGGGTCTTCGCCGTCCTCCACCAGGAAGCCGTCATTTTTTCCGAACTTGACCGCTTCATGCAGCGCAACTTCCGCCGAATATCTGGCAGAATCCATCGAATCCCCGATCCCGACCCCAAGCCGGAAATGGAACGCGCTGTTGTGAATCAGATAAGTGACCAGGTCTTTCGACAGGTGCAGCTTATCCCTCTCCAGCGTTCTTTGCGTGTGAAGCTTAAACCGCTCCAGGGTCGACTCAATGGAAAAATCGAATTCATTGCAGCGTCGAAAATCCACGAGCTGCTTATACAGGGTAACATTGTAATACTCTTTGTCGTGCTCCGTGGCCCCCTCCGGTAAAATCACCTTGATCAAAATGATGATCTGGTAAGCCTCTTCCCCCAAAGACAGCTTCTGCTGATTAATCGCGTCACGAATCGCATCCGAGATCATCTCCTCCGTAGGCAGAAAATGCTGGTACGGAATCCCGAGCGCCCGGATGGCATTCAGGTTATTGGTACATCGGGTCAGAATGTAATCGATCTTCCCCTGCTCATAAAGTTCCTTTGGCTGCTGGAGCATTCTAGCATAGTTATACTCTACCTGGTCGTAGCAATAAGGCATTTGCTCTGCCGGAAGATACCTTCTAAGATTCATGTATTGATTGCCGGGAGTCAAAAAATCCACATAGACCCGGTTGAGCGGAATGTTTGGATGCTGTATCAAAAAATTCAGCAAAAGAGAAAGGATATGCGTTTCATTATAGAACGCAAATGTACAGGGAATCGTCAGATCATGGATGTGATTAATGGCGTAATGGTACCCGATTTCACCGCTGAAACAGATGGCGTCGCACTTATCCTTGCACTGCTGATAGATTTCCTGAATATCTTCCTGCCGGTCATAAACATATTTGAGGAAGATACATCCAAAATCCCGTTTTTCAATAACGTCATCAATCGCCGCCATCGATACCCGCGGGCTGATAATGCTGACCGTAATCAATAAAAGCACCCCTTTCCTTCGCTCCAAAATCGTCTTAGAACCCGAAATTTAAGTCCTTATATCAAACCAAAAATCAAATCTATTGATTATACTATCAAAATACATTGACTAAGTCAATTAAAAATAGTAACATTTGCATTGTTTAAAGGACACAAATATTTAAATCTTTAATTAAAAGACACAAATGTCGATAATTAAGCACCGTCTTTCGCAAAGGAAAAACAAAATCCCGGCGGCAGATTTTCTATGCAGGGAAAGAGCCCGGTCTTTCGAAAACCACCGCCCGGATTCAGAAAATTGCCTTTCAGCGAACCCAAACCTGTTTTTTATGAATCAAATATAACAGAGAGGAGGAGCTTCTATTGTCTGAAAAAAGCGGTGAAAATCGCGGCCCAATTCTTGATGCGGCAGCGCGGTTTCACGAATGCCGGAATTTACATCCGGAAAAGCGGCATTCGCACACACCCGGCAGGCGAACGAATCAAAGAGTTCCCCCGTAGCCGCCGCAGGCAGCCCGCGGAACGAGTTAACTTGGGGACTCAACTTCATTTGTTAAGGAGGATCTTTTTATGGATTCGAAAACCATGACACAACTGCTGTACTGTTTTTGTGTTTTAAGCGTATTGCTGCTGGCCGGAACTTTCCTGCGGGGTGTGATTCCCGCTTTTCGCAAGCTGTTTTTGCCTGCTTCCGTCATTGGCGGATTTCTCGGCCTGCTGGTAGGCCCGATTATCTGGAAGGGCGGCGGCATTCCCTTCCCCGACGAATGGATCAGCGCGTGGGCAGCTATGCCCGGCATCTTGATTGTGCCGGTGGTCGCGAGCGTTCCCCTGGGAATGAAATTCGGCAAGAAGGGCAAAGGAGCCACGAAGGCCACTACCAACGTGATGAAAATATTCGCCATCATGATGATAGCGCTCTTTGCTCAGACGATTTTGGGAATCGGGGTAAAACAGATTTTTGATACCATTCAGCCTCAGCTGAACTTATACCCTACCTTTGGGTATGAGCTTCCGCAGGGCTACACCGGGGGCCCCGGCACAGCAGGTGTCATCGGCAGCTTCTATAAGGGTCTGGGCCTTCCCTATTGGCAGGTGGCGCAGGGACTCACCTCCACCACAGCGACCTTTGGAATTGTCGGCGGTATGGTTTTGGGCATTATCTCGATCAATATCGCAGCGCGCCGCGGGCAGACCGCGATATTGAGCAAGCCCAGCGACATTCCGATCGACCTATCCAAGGGCTTTCAAAAAGACCTGGAAAAGCAAAAAAGCACAGGCAAAGAAACCACCTTCAGCTCCTCTGTGGAGTCGTTGTCTTTTCATTTGGCAATCATCCTGACCGGGTGCGGTCTGGCCTATGTTGTGATGAGCTGGGTGAAGGGAGTTCCCGGTCTGAGCCAGATTCCGATCTGGGCTTATGCGATCATCGTCATGTTCGGGGTCAATTTCGTTATCCAAAAGCTTGGTCTTGGCAATTTGGTAGACGATCAGACGAAATCCAGAATTTCCGGCGCTTTTTCCGACTACGCCATTGTCGCCTCAATCGCCAGCCTGCCTGTACATGCAGTTCTACAGTATATCGTCCCCCTGCTCGTGCTGATTGTGGGCGGTTATGTCGTTACATACGCAATTTGCATTGGCCTGAGCAAGGTCTTCTTCAAGGATTATTGGTTCGAGCGTTCGATGACGGTGCTGGGAACCAGCTGCGGCGTTTTCCTGACCGGCCTGATGCTGCTGAAAATCTGCGATCCCGATTTCAAATCCCCTGTATTAAACGACTATTCGATCGGTTTCTCGTTCTGTTCCGTTTCTTCCTTTATTCTTCTGCCCATCACCGTAAACATGATGCTGAGCTATGGCTTCGGAGTGAATATGCTGTTCCAGTTTATTCTGCTTGTCATTGCTTTTATCGTGCTCATTTTCGCAGACCGGCTTTACAAATCCTCAGAAAGGAAGGATAACGCCGCAGAGGGAGCGTGATATCATTTTTAGAACCAAAAGGAGACTACTATGGATAAACAGCAAATGTACGAATATCTGGAAGAGAAGAAACCGGTTTTAACGAACCTATCTGACCGGATTTGGGAATACGCAGAAACCGCATTCGAAGAATTCCAGTCTGCCGCGCTGATTCAGGATGTTTTGAGAAATCACGATTTTACGGTGGAAGCGCCGATCGGGAAGATCAAAACCGCGTTCTGCGGCACCTATGGCAGCGGCCGCCCGGTCATCGGAATCCTGGCGGAATTCGACGCGCTGAACGGTCTGAGCCAGAAGGCCCACAGCGTCGTTCAGCAGCCACTGGTGCATAGCGGGAACGGCCATGGCTGCGGACACAACCTGTTTGCGGGCGGCTCCGTGGGCGCGGCTCTGGCGGTAAAGGCATATCTGGAGGCCAATCATCTGCCCGGAACCATCAAATTATTCGGTTGCCCTGGCGAGGAAGGGGGCTCCGGAAAAGCCTTTATGGCACGGGAAGGGGTGTTTCAGGGTATTGACGTCGCCCTTGCCTGGCACCCAATGGAGGTCAACGCCATCTTTGATATTGAATTCCTGGCCAACTATCAGGTGTTGTACACTTTTAAAGGCAAGGCTGCACATGCGGCGGCGGCTCCGTATTTGGGGCGCAGTGCTCTGGATGCCGTCGA
>OFDJ01000133.1_pt1 | contig 39080 bp, 31 predicted proteins | sample 1520901 | NCBI WGS metagenome assembly OFDJ01 (sample SAMEA2699035, study PRJEB24076) | metagenome | biome: Human gut stool | place: Spain | collected 2012-11-19 | reverse complement strand
AGGTAATAATCATTGGCAAAATGAGCTGATAGTTATCGGTCATCTCCAGCACCAGTACAATACCCGTTAGCGGCGCACGCACCGAAGCAGCCAACAAAGCCCCCATTCCGGCAATGGCAAAGGTTCCGGCCTCCAGGTGATACTGCGGAAAAGAGGCTGCCGCAGCCATACCGAACGCCGTACCAAGCAACGTGCCCAACGCCAGCATCGGGGCAAAGATCCCACCGGGCGCACCGGATGAGAAGCACAGCAGCGTGGTGACGACCCGGGTGATAAATATAAACAGCAGTAGACCGACGCTAAAATTGCCTGCTGCGGCAATCGGGATCAGGTTAAAGCCACCGCCTGCCGCTTCAGGTTGAATTAATCCCAGGATCCCACACAGACCGCCGATCGCGCCGCCCATCAGCACCCATTTTTTAATTTCACCACCGTGAAAGCGCTGGAACATATCCTGAGTGCGCAACACCATGGTATTGAACAATGGCCCGACACAGCCAAAAATAAGCCCGAGCACGAGATACAGCCACAGCGTATTCACCGGCGCATTAGACAGTTTCCCGACTTCAATTATCGGGGCTTCACCGTTGAAAATACGAAACACAATGCTCGACATAATAACGCCGGTAAACACGGCTTTGATCGACACTAGGTTATAGCGAAACTGCGGGCGCATCTCTTCAATAATGAACAGGATCCCCGCCAGCGGAGCGTTAAACGCCGCCGACAAGCCCGCTGCAGCACCGGTAGCCAGCAGGGTATGCCGCGCTTCGGCGCTGCGCATACGGAAAATATCCAGCACCATGCGTCCAATGTTGCCGCCAATCTGCACGGTCGGCCCTTCTCGCCCGAGCACCATGCCAGCACCCAGCGTGCCCATGCCGCCGATAAATTTCACCGGCAGGACACGCCACCAACGCACAGGTCGCAGCTCTTCCAGCGCACCTTCAATCTCTGGGATCCCCGAACCACCGGCTTCCGGCGCAAATTTACGCACCAGGAAATAGCCGACCATCGCCAGCAACGCCGAGAGAATAAACGCCAGCGGCCACAGCAGAATGTCATGGTCCGCAACCTGAGCCAGCGCGCCAATGCGCTGATTCTGCACCCAGGTCACCGCTTTCTCAAATGCCACGCCAACAAGCCCTGTCACTGTACCCACTACGGCAGCCATCAACAGGATCGCCAACGGCGTTTTGTCTCGTTCCAGGAGTCGACGGATTTGATCCCTGCGGCGTAAACGCACAATTTGTTGTGCTTCAAAAGAGGGAGTGTCTGTCTTCATCAGATGATCATTAATTGGTAATACAAATACGGAATCGGCATTCTACTCGCACATTTCACGAAAATCCCCTGCAAATCGTATTGTTTCAAATGCGTAAAACTTTCATAACCTTCTCTGAATAACTAGAATAGCGGGCATTTACTTTTTCTACGAACCAGGACTCCATCCATGAGTAAGTCTGAAAATCTCTACAGCGCAGCATGCGAACTTATCCCAGGCGGCGTTAACTCCCCCGTTCGCGCCTTTACTGGCGTGGGTGGTACTCCGCTGTTTATCGAAAAAGCCGACGGCGCGTATCTGTACGATGTCGATGGTAAAGCCTATGTTGACTACGTCGGTTCCTGGGGACCGATGGTGCTGGGGCATAATCACCCGGCAATCCGTAATGCGGTGATTGAAGCAGCGGAGCGCGGTTTAAGCTTCGGCGCACCGACCGAAATGGAAGTGAAAATGGCGGAGCTGGTCACTGAACTCGTGCCGACCATGGACATGGTGCGCATGGTGAACTCCGGTACGGAAGCGACAATGAGCGCAATCCGTCTGGCGCGCGGTTTCACCGGTCGTGATAAAATCATCAAATTTGAAGGCTGCTACCACGGCCATGCTGACTGCCTGCTGGTCAAAGCCGGTTCCGGCGCGTTAACGCTGGGCCAGCCGAACTCCCCTGGCGTTCCAGCTGATTTCGCGAAACACACCCTGACCTGCACCTATAACGATCTCTCTTCAGTGCGTGCAGCGTTTGAACAGTACCCGCAGGAGATCGCCTGTATCATCGTTGAGCCGGTCGCCGGCAACATGAACTGCATCCCGCCGCTGCCAGAATTCCTGCCAGGCCTGCGTGCATTGTGCGATGAGTTTGGCGCGCTGTTGATTATCGATGAAGTGATGACCGGTTTCCGCGTGGCACTGGCCGGTGCGCAGGATTATTACGGCGTTGTTCCGGACCTGACCTGCCTGGGTAAAATCATCGGTGGCGGGATGCCCGTTGGCGCATTCGGTGGCCGTCGTGATGTGATGGACGCGCTGGCGCCGACCGGTCCGGTTTACCAGGCGGGTACGCTGTCCGGTAACCCGATCGCAATGGCGGCGTGCTTTGCTTGTCTGACCGAAGTGGCCCAACCGGGTATTCATGAAACGCTGAACGAACTGACAACGCGTCTGGCGGAGGGTCTGTTGGAAGCTGCCGAAGAAGCGAATATTCCGCTGGTGGTTAACCATGTGGGAGGGATGTTCGGGATTTTCTTCACCGATGCAGAAACCGTAACCTGCTATCAGGATGTGATGGCATGCGACGTCGAACGCTTCAAGCGCTTCTTCCACATGATGCTGGATGAAGGAATTTATCTGGCGCCGTCCGCGTTCGAAGCGGGCTTTATGTCCGTGGCGCACAGTGAAGAAGATATCAATAACACCATCGACGCCGCGCGCCGGGTGTTTGCGAAATTGTAAACAAGAGAACGTGCAGAAATGTAGGCCGGGTAAGGCGAAGCCGCCACCCGGCTTTTTTATTGCCGGATGTCGACGCAAAGCGTCTTATCCGGCCTACATGAAAGGGGTCAGCCTCAGCGGCTCTGCTTTCTCAGCAGATAGATAAAGTACGGCGCACCAATAAACGTCGACAATAATCCCGCCGGGATCTGATACGGAAACAGCACCATCCTGCCGCACCAGTCAGCAAAGACCAGCAACACGCCACCCGCCAGCGCAGAAATCAGCATATGCGGCATCGCCCGACGAAAACCCATCATACGGGCAATATGCGGCGCCATCAGCCCGACAAAGCTCAACGGTCCAATTGTCATGGTGGCTGTCGCCGTCAGCCCTGCAGCCAGCAGCAGTAACCCCACGCGTGATGGCGTGATAGCCATACCGACAGCCCGCGCCGTATCACCGCCGAGCGGTAAAATTGTCAGCCAACGGCGGCACAGCGGCGTCATCGCCAGCAGAATCACCATCACAATCCCGGTACGCATTACCTGCTCTCCGCTCGCGTTATAGGTTGAACCGGAAATCCAGGTCAACACGCCCGCCATGCGCGGATCGCCGCTGGCCTGCAGCATCATCAGCAGCATAGTAAAGGCCGTGCTGAGCGCCATGCCGGCCAACAGCATACGATGCGGTGAAAAACCACCGCGCCCGGCGGCAATCATAATGATAAGCAGAGTAGCCGCGGCCCCGAGGCTTCCGGCAGGCAGCAGCCAGCCAAAAGCATTTCCGGGGACCAAAAACAGCATGAGCACCACGCCAAATGCCGCACCGGAGCTAATGCCCAGCACTTCCGGGCTGGCCATCGGGTTGCCCGTCAGACGTTGAATAATACAGCCCGCTACCGCCAGCATCACCCCGGCAATCAGGGCCGCCAGAATGCGAGGCCAGCGCCAGGGCATCAGCTCATCCAGCATCGCGCCGCTGGCCCATGTCCAGCCATGTGCGTCGCGGCCAAACGACAGCGCCACCACGAGGGTTAGCAGCAAGATAACGCCACCTGCCAGCGCAAACATCAGCACATTCTGACGCTCAGCGGCGATGCGATTACTGGCGTTCATATCCGGGGCGCTCATACTCCTCAAACGCGGCAACAACCACAGTAGCAACGGTGCGCCAATCAACGCCGTCACTGAACCGGTGGAGACTTCCATCCATACGCGGGTCAGCCACAGAATGATTTGGTCGGAGAGCCAGAGGATCAACGCACCAATCAGCGGGGCCAGTACCAGACGCGCCAGCAAACGTCGCGCACCGAGCATTTTCGCCAGCAGCGGTGCAAACAGGCCAATAAAGCCGATAATCCCAACCGCATTAACCAGTAAGGCGCTGATAACAATGGCCAGCGATAACGCCGCCAGACGCGCCAGCGACAACGCCAGACCGAGGTTACGCGCCACGCCGTCATCCAGTCCCATCAGCGTCATTGGGCGTAATAACAACAGAGTCAGCATCACGCCGCCCAGCAGCTGCGGCCACAGACGCTGTACGCCGCTCCAGTCGGTTTGCGTTAGCGTGCCGCTGCTCCATAAAAACATGCTTTGCAGCTGATCGTGATGGAAGATAACCATCAACTGGTTAATCGCCCCGCAGTACAGGCTGACCACCAGCCCGGCAAGGATTAACGTCACCGGAGAAAGGCGCTTGCCCCAGGCAACGCCAAACACCAGCGCCCCAACGACACATGCTCCCGCCAGCGCCGCAAATTGCGTGGTCAGCGCACCAGGAATAGCCCACAGCGTGGTGACCGTAATGCCCAACTGCGCACCGGTCGCAACGCCCAGCGTGGTTGGCTCCGCCAGCGGGTTACGCAACACCTGCTGAAACAACACGCCGACCAGGCCCAGCCCGGCGCCGACCAGTAGCGATATCGCCAGCCTCGGCAGCAGGCTATAGTGAAAAACCATCTGCTCAATGATGTCGATATCCGGTGACCAGATAGCCTGTTGCCACTGACTGCGCGGTAGCGCAACGGAGAAGTTAACCCATGTCAGCCAGCAGGCAGCAACAAACAGCACCGCCAGCAGAAGCGTTGGGAACAGCGCAATACGTTTACTCACGCTTTGCCTCCCAACGCATTATCCAGAATACGGGCAAAATGCATGGCCGATAGCGTTGCGCCATAAAACCAAACGGCAGGCACACGTTGAAAACGTCCGCTACGGACAAACGGCATCGCCTGCCATAATGGCGTAGACATCAGCCCAGCCATCTCTTTATCGTTGCCGTGATCAAAGCACAGCACATCGACATCCTTATAAGCAGCCAGACGGTCAATACTCACGGCAGTGCTGCCCCAGAAGTTTGTTTCTCCCTGCCAGGCGTTAGGGATCCCATATTCGTCCAGTACGTCCTGGAACAGGCTGTTTGAACCAAACACCAGCATATGCCGCGAATCAAGCAGGGATGTCAGGAGCACGGGACGCGCGCCGCGTTGCATAAAGCGCGGTTTCAGGCTGGCAATAAAACGATCGTACTCAGTCAAATGGCGTTCAGCAGAGGCTTGCAGATTGAACAATTGCGCCATTTCCTGCAGCGACTGTCGCGCAACGGCCAGCGGCTTTTTGCCATCGCTGAAATTAAATCCCCGGCCTGGTGCAATCCGCGCCAGCTTTTCAGGGGAAGGACCATAGCCTGCCGACCAGAGCAGAAATGAGGGCTTCATTTCGGTCAGCAGTTCGAGATTGGGCTCCGTACGTAGCCCGACGTCAATTACCGAGTCCGGCAGAGGAGGCTCACTGACCCACAGCTTGTAGTTAGGGATATCTGCGATGCCGTACGGCGTAATACCCAGCGCCAGCAGCAGCTCTACCGGCAGCCATTCCAGCGCGACAATGCGCTGTGGATCAACCGCCGCGGCGTGCGCCGTATTCATCCGCCACAGCAGAGGCGACAGCGCCATCGCCGTAAGCAATCGCCGACGGGTAATATGATGTAATCCGATCATTAATAGACAAAACTCACGGGTGCGGCACCGGCCGGATGCGGCAAAATGCCCATCGGGATACCGTAAATTTGTTCCAGAGTTTCACTGCGCATCAGTTCAGCAGGCGTTCCTTGAGAAATCATCTCACCACCGCGCAACGCAACTAAGTAATCGCAGTAACGGGCCGCCATGTTGATATCATGCAGCACCGCAACCACAGTCAGTCCGCGCTGCTGGCTTAAGCGGTGCACCAGCGCCAGCACGTCAACCTGATGGGCGATATCCAGCGCGGATGTTGGTTCATCAAGCAGCAGGCAGCGGCTGTCCTGTGCCACCAGCATGGCAATCCACGCGCGTTGGCGTTCCCCACCGGACAGGCTATCGACCAGACGGTGCGCCAGCGGCTTTAAACCTACCAGCGAAATGGCTTCTTCTACTTTCTCTCTGTCGGCAACGCCAAAACGCCCCAGCGCCCCGTGCCACGGATAACGACCAATCGCCACCAGTTCGCGTACGGTCATCCCTTCTGCCTGCGGCAGCTGTTGCGGCAGATAGGCGACCTTGCGGGCAAACGCTTTGCTACTCCAGCTCTCCAGCGGCTGTTCGTCGAGCAGGATTTCACCTTCTGACGGCGGCTGATGACGTCCCAGCATTTTCAATAATGTCGATTTACCGGAACCGTTGTGGCCGATAAGACCCGTCACTTTCCCTACAGGAAAAGTTAATGAGAGAGGATGCAAAAGCGTGCGGCCAGGCACACGAAAGGAGACATTACGCAACGCAAAAGTGGTGTCGGGATGGGATCTGTTTTCCTGCATAGCAGCCAACTTGTAAAACGGGCACGCAAAGCGTGCCCAAAGAGAAATTAGAAACGGAAGGTTGCAGTTGCAACGACCTGACGTTCTGCGCCCCAGAAGCAGCCATAAGTATTGAAGCAGCTGGCGACGTATTCACGGTCAAACAGGTTGTTCACATGCAGCGCCACGTTGGAGCCAGCCATACCAACACGCGCCAGATCGTAACGTACTAACGCATCTACCAGCGTGTAGCTTCCCACTTTGAAGGAGTTTGCCGGATCGCCATAGCTGGAACTAGTATAACGAACACCCGTACCCAACGTCAGCCCGGAAAGCGCGCCATCATAGAGGGTGTAATCCCCCCACAGTGATGCCATATGTTTTGGCACCTGAGCAGGCGTATTGCCTTTGTAGTTGGTGTCGGTGGTGTATTCCGCATCGGTGTAGGTATAAGAACCCACCACGTTAACGCTGGCAGACAGTGCCGCTTTCGCTTCGATTTCCACACCGCGTGAACGAATTTCACCGCCTTCAACTGACCAGATCGATCCATTCGGATCGGCCATCAGGTTGTTGGTTTTGGTCAACTGGTAAACGGCACCGGTCAACACGATCGGACGATCGCTCGGTACGTACTTCACGCCCGCTTCGTACTGCTTACCTTTAGATGGCGCAAAGATATTGCCGCTTTCCCCAACCTGAGAAGTAGGTTCAAACGATTCGCTGTAGCTGAAATACGGGGTCACACCGTTGTCGAACAGGTAGTTAATACCGCCACGCCAGGTGAACTGTCGGTCATCACGGGAGTCCAGCACACCAGAAACGCGGTTCAGAGAGTCCTGTTTAGCCCAGTCGTAACGGCCGCCCAGAGTGACCAGCACCTTATCCCACTGCATCTGATCCTGAGCGTACAGGCCCGTTTGTTCCTGTTTATTCAGAACGCGATAAGCTGCGCCAGGTCCAGGGTGCGAGCCAAAGTCAAAATCGCTACGGTCAAGATTATAGATATCAGACGGCGCTACCGAACCAGCCCAACCGAACCAGGAGTTGATATCGTTACGCATACGCATATAGTCAACGCCGGTCAGCAATGTGTGATCCAGGGAACCGGTGGCGAATGTGCTCTGCAACTGGGTATCAACAGAGAAATTCTGCAATTTTTCATTGTCGTCAACGTACTGACGAGTCAGCGTGTGATCCCAATCTGACTGAGGGATGCTGGCGCAAGGACTGTTAGCCGGATCTTTGGTATACAGCGGATCGGAGCACATGCCGTAGCCGTACACGCTTTTCTGCGACACTTTGTTTTGCGCATAACGCAGGTTCTGACGTACGGTAAAGGTGTCGTTAAATTCGTGGTCGAAGCTGTAGCCCACCATCTTCTCGTTACGAGAGTAGGTATTGTTGTCCGCACCTTCGTTGAAATCGGTCGGCAGACGTGAACCATTTGGCAGCTTAGACACGGTCCCCTCTTTCGGCAACCAGCCGTAATAACCGGTTTCCGGCTCGTTCTGGAAGTAGGAGAGGAAGGTGAAATTCGTCTTATCATCCGGACGCCATGTGAAAGATGGCGCGATAGCATAACGCTGTTCTTCTGCGCCCTGCTGCTGCGCATTCGCGGAACGCGCCAGGCCGGTCAGGCGGTATGAGTACACACCATCGTCATCCAGCGCATCGCTGAAGTCAAAACCGGTCTGGAACAGGCTGTCAGTACCCATTTTGAACTGAACTTCTTTCAGCGGCTCCGTTGTCGGGCGCTTGCTGACCATATTCAACAACCCACCCGGGTTGCTCTTTCCGTACAGAACGGAAACCGGACCGCGCATCACTTCGGCGCGCTCCAGCATATAAGGGTCGATGACCGCATCATTGTAGAAGTTGCCCTGCATCTTCAGGCCATTCAGATAGTTATTCTGACTTTGGCCGTCGGCGGCAAATCCGCGAATAATCAGGTAGTCATAGGTATTGGACGCGCCACGTGTACCCACGGCAACGCCCGGGGTGTAGCTGAGCGCCTCTTTGACCGATTTTGGTTGATGCAACGCCATCTCTTCGGCGGTGACCACTGAAATAGACTGAGGAACTTTTTGAATCGGAGTGTCGGTTTTGGTCGCCGTAGCAGACTGTCGTGCAGCGATGGTTGCCGCAGGCCCCCATGCGCTTTCTTGTGCGGCAGGTGCAGCAGTTACGGTGATGGTTTCTTCTTTCGGGTCAACCGCCGCCTGTGCATAGACAGACATGCCGCTAACCGCTGTGGCTACCACTACTGCGATTTTACGCAGCGATGAACTTGGCTGAGCAGTTTTAAGACGCGCCATTGGTATTTCTCTGATGAAAGTGAATGATAACGTAAACGAGAATTATTATTATAACGGCAGCATAATATTCGAAACTCTGGCGAGATAGCAAGCAATACGCGTCCCTACTAAAACTGAGGGGTTAAGAAATAACCAGATGAAAAAGGAGATTATTGAATGATAATTAAATGTTGCTATTTGTAAGAAATGTCTACCAAGCTATAGACCGATAAGATTTATCGATAGTTTACCTCAAACGTCGCCACGGCATTCACATCACCACCCCTTATGGTTCCTGTTTTAATGTAGCGTGCCTTTAGCGGGATACTGACCACTTGATTCTCCGTAGTTTTTGCCACCGCCGTATAGTCCTTGTCGAACAACAGAACGTTATTGTTGCTATCCAATATCTGGATCCCAACACCTTCTGCCGCTCCTGAACCTGTTGCAATATTCAACGTATGACCATTACTAACACCGGTAGAGCCAGCAGTGGTAAATTTATAATCCACCTGAACATTAGCAGCACATTGATCTAACTGAATTTGAAAACGGCTATCAGAGACTATATCTGAGAAAGTACTATTAAATTCACTGGTCGTCATTGGACTTAAAGGAACGGTAATATTTTTCTCCACCAGATTACAGGTATTAGCCTGTACATTGATGCTGGTAGAAGTAAATCGAAGCTGCCCTATAACGATATCATCATACTTCCAGTCAGCAACCAGCTTACTGGTATCTAATAACCCACTTTTAATCGACCCTGTAACAACCAGTTCAACTGCCGCATTTAGCGTTATAGGGTAATAACCATCTTTAGATCTTACCTTTGAGCTTCCTATATGCCATGGGTAAATCAAGCTACTAGATGAAAGTGGAGAACCTGCATTGTTACCCCATCCAGCTCGAAAGCCAATACCAGGTATATTTGTTGCGTAAACCTTCTCTAATGTGCTATTGGTCACCAGATCGGCATCGCTTAATATCGTATAGCCTTGGTAGATATCTCCATCAGCACTGCACTCCACTTTGATTGCCGCGCTATTTAACCTCTCTGTATACAGGATAGTCCCAGGTTCTGCATCACTACTTACCACAATCGGTGGAATAGTGAAGGTAACGACAGCCGGAGTGGCTCCTGAGCTTGTAATACGACAACTCGCCCATACCGACGGATTAAAGCAGGCGTAGAAAACCAGCAGGATTATTCCGTGTAAATAAAAGAATATTTTCGTTCTTTTCATCATTCATCCCTGAATTATTGGCAATTAGCCGTCGTAAGCCATACGCGAGCAATCGATGACTCAGGCACAGAAACCTCCCCATGACATTGTTCATTCGTTGCCCGGCCCCACTGCACGCTAAATGATTGCGTGTCTTTCAAGCCAGTGACATAAACCTCACCGTCACTACCAACAATAGATGTAGCACCATCCACACTTAGTACGGCCCCGAAAGGAACCACTCCATCACGATATTTCAGTGTCAATAATACACGCTTACCTGATCTCGCCGTAAAATTAGCAGCCACGGCAGCTCCTTTGGTCGGAATAACGTCCAGTGAAGCATCCTGAATATCCAGGTCATCACGTTTTTGGGTATTAACGGTAATCGAGTTATGGCGATAATTCGTTAACGTCGGCACTACCGCATTCCCCCAACGGTCAGTATAAATACCCTGTGAACTCTGAACACTGACATCCTTGCCATCATCGATATGTACCACAGCAAAAGCATCCTGAATTGATCGTCCCAGCGTAACACCATGAGGGTGTGCGACAATTGAACCCTGCGCGCTATAACTCCATTGATGATTATCGCCCTGTGAGCTGTAGCTTGAACTAAATTCACCCAATGACGCACGATACCGACCGGATAAATAACTGCCGGAACCCGTATTGTTATCGGTATAACTTTGTTGCAAGTTATAACTAAAATTATTTTCCTCCAGCAGCGTTCCGCTGATTCCAAGCTGATGCGAGGTATTCCCTCTTTGGGAATTATTAAGTGAATATGTTGCCCATGAATTAGGAAGCCACTGTGAAAGTGGAATACTCACCATGAAAGAAAGCTGTCGATCACTTTCCGTTGATGGCGTTTTTGTCAGGCTATAACTCACTGACCAATTTATCCCTTGCCAGTTACTGCTATAACCCATACTGGTACTTCGCTCATGCCCATCAAGATGCCAATAATCCTGCTGGTAGGCGTTGATGTAAAATGACCCCCATTCGCCTAATGATTGCGATAAGTTAACCTGCAAACGACTGCGACGATTATTGGTATCGCGATAACTGTAAATACTGTCGTCATCACGGTCGTCGTTCCGCTTATCAATAGCCTCCTGGAACGTATAAAAACCCGAGGTGGAGTAGCGATAACTTGCCAGCGTTACCGTGGTATTTGTCAGTGGAAAATCCTTAGCATACTGTGCCCGCCACGACACACCTTGCGAATCACCGATATCTCCATCAAACGAAGCGCTGGCAACGGTAAAATCCATCGAGAGCGACCCCAGAGTACGCAAGTCAGCACCAATGCCTACCACGCCTGAACGATAAATGGACGCCCCCAACGCACCACCATAAATCGTGACACCATAGGGTAAACCATAAATCACCGTCGTCTGTCCAAAACTGGGTTCTTCGCCATTATCTACATCGCGATAACGCCCTGCGGCAATACTGTATTTAACGGCCCCTTCACGCTGTAAAATTGGCACAGAGGAACTGGCCTGAATAAAGCTGCGCTCCGAACCATCAGCTTCCTGAACGGTAACCTCTAAATCTGAACCGGCCGTTACCTGGCTTAGATCACGAATCTCAAAGGGACCTGCTGAAACGTAAGTTTGATAGATAATGTAACCATTTTGCTTCACCGTGACTTTCGCATCACCGTTCGCAATACCACGTACAACCGGCGCGAAGCCTTGCTGGCTACTGGGTAACATGCTGGTATCCGTTTCCAACTTCATTCCGGTCATCTGAACGCTATCGAATAGGTCGCCATTAGTGTAAGTTTGCCCCAACTCAAACTGACTTTTCAGGATTTTAATATCGCGCTGTAAAAGGGTACTAATTGATTCCCAACCATCCTCATCCCCCCAACTGCTATTATTACGTAGTCGCCATGAACCAATATTCAGCCCGGAGTTGACGTTTGCCCACTGAGTAACGCTGTTTCCCGTATCATTTTTTTGCTGCGCGCCTGAAACATAGTAACTCGACCACAATACAGGTAACCCCTCATCCCAAGACTGCGGATCAATCTCCCCTACAGCACTGGCATCGCGATAAATTTGCGGGATACGCAAACGTAGCGTTTGCGTATCAGGGCTAAAGTCATAGCTGGCATCTGGAATATAATCAGCGATATCAGAAACGATAGTGTCTTCAGCAAGCGAAGAAAATGCATTAACTGTGTCAACTTTGACCCCAAGCTGGCGTAACTGCCCCTTAGTAAACTGAGGTAACAGCTTATTCCTGTTTTTTGAAAGAACATAATCCAGCATTTTTTTCTCAACCGTATCATGCCCCCAAAAAATAGTAGTTAAATAACGCCCGGGCATTAATCCATTGTTTTTTAAATATTCAGCAATCGCTCCGGTATTTTCTAGTGGAGAGCCGGTTTCCAAGACACTTAAATTAAAATAGTCTTCCGCACATGCAGAACCAGAAATAGAATATAAACCTAAAACAATAGCATTTAGAATAAAATACCGGGTAGTGGTGACTTGCTCAGACATAACAAGACATCCTCATTCAATTCAATGGGTACTACCTGTTTATAAAGGCTGCTTATGCGATTTTGTTTCCACTCCAAAATCATTGATAGCCGTCCAACAAACCTCTCCACGGCTTTCCCTGGAGAGAGGAAAGGATTGTTCACTAAATGGCGCAACCATCATCGTCAATGCAGAGGGAGCCATTTTATCGTTCGGAGGTGAGACTTCTTTTCCGTTAACCGTTAATTTACTGAATGAGATATAAAAAGGTGTTGGGTTTTTCGCGACAAGCTGATTACCCTGGCGATGAAACTTTAATTTTTCCGATGCTGTATCTGCATCGATATCACTTAATTGCTCTGGACGCCAAAACAATTTTATTTTCGTTTTAACCGCAAACTGTAGTGTATTTTTATTTTTTAACTCGGGAGGAATAGCCGAGACCGATTTTACGTTCATGATGAAAAGTGATTCACGGTCTTGTGGTAATGATTCCCCATCCCCCGTATAGATGATATGTAATAACGTCTTACGATTTTCTTCCAGTTTATAAATAGGCGGGGTAATGACAAAAGGGGCTTTTGTATCATCAATATTACTTACCCAACTTTGTACCAGATAACGCTCATCTTTATCTTTATTTTTTAATGAAACTTGTACTTCACTTTGTTTTTCCGGATAAACAATTCGTGTTCCACCAATCACAACACCTGCCTGCGCAGAATGAAAAAAAGCACACAGAAAAAGGGCGAAAAAAGTAGTTATCCTTTGCATAAACAATTCCATTCCATTGGAGAAGCAGTCCCTGAAAAAGAGTCTGCTTCTGTTTATTAATTATCGATAAATTAAAGAATAGGTTGCTTCCGCAGAATAGAGGCCCGCGGTAGGAAGTACATCACCCACCTGTACGACTTTAGCAGTATAGCTAAATGTCGCCTCTCCGGCGGCCCCCAGCGTTTTATCTGACCCAGTTGCTGGATCAGAACCATCAAATTTCACCGCGGTATCTGACCAATCAAGGAGACGAATACCCACGTTAGTTGCAGTTCCCGTCGTTTGCAGTACTTCTTCACCTTTATTCGCAACTCGCGTACCATCAAACTTAATATTAATATTTGAAATATTGGTATCACAACCGGTTAAGGCGATGTCAAATGCCTGACTTTCACCTACAGCATCATCGGCACCGAACACACTAGGGTACAAATCACTAAATGTTACCGTTCCGTTATTACCCATATTATTGACATTAACATCACAGGTATCTTCAATTATTTTCCCTGTAAAAGTAACTTTACCAGAATCAACGGCGAATACAGATGGCACCACGCCAAAAGCGAATGCACCAATAAGCCAAGCAGATAATTTATTTTTGCACATAATGTGTTCCTTACATTATATAATGTAATATATATTGCCAGAGAAATGTATTCCTTGCAGGGAAGAAGAAAACTGAACACACAAGCATTAACCGAAAATCGTTAAAAATAAGTGAGTTATATAATCCATCCCTGATTAATACTTTAGACATAATAACGTATTTGCAAGATAGAAAAAAGCATAGAAAACATACAAATCATTTATTAAACCACCTATCGCTTTGAATCTAAAGAATATAATCCATATATTAAATTTACTAAAATAGATATTAATTAAAACTACACAGCAAATAACATTCATAAAATAAATATAATATTGATACAGAAAAAAATGGCCGCTCATTCTTGTGCGACCATTCTATGTACTACAGCACCTTTAGTTACCGCCAAACATCTCTTTAATCCAACCGGCTACGCCATCGCCGTCCTTCTTCTCCTGCTGCGGCGGTTGCTGCTGTTGAGGCTGCTGTTGCTGCGGCTGCTGAGAAGATTGATCAAACGGATTACCCGACTGCTGCAACATCTCACCTTGTTGACACAGTGAATCCGGATCGGTGGTCCATACTGGAAGCGTGCGCATACCCCCGCTACAAACGAAGTTACCGTCGTAGTCTACGCCCATATCCACCACATCCTCCGGTGGCGTCAGCACCAGCGGTGTTGGCGTCTGGTTGGCCAGATAACGCTGATAAATCGACATCGCGCCGCTGGCACCGTACAGCTTGGTTGGCTGGTTGTTATCGCGGCCCACCCAGGTGATGGTCACCTGGCTGCCGTCGATCCCGGCAAACCAGGTATCCACGTTGTTGTTGGTGGTCCCGGTTTTCCCCGCCAGATGCAGACCCGGATACTTCGCGCCAAGCTGGCGACCCGTACCACGCTGAACCACCTGCTGCATAGTCCACAGCGTCATATACGCCGCCTGCGCCGGAACAGCACGCTCGGCCTGTGGGAAGCTCTGGTACAGCACGGTACCATCTTCGGCAATCACCGAACGCAGCGCCGACAGCGGCGCGCGGTTCCCACCGCTGGCGATAGTCTGGAACGCCTGCGCCACTTCGATTGGCGTCAGGTTTAACGCACCCAGCAGCATGGCCGGAACCGGGTTAAGCTGATCTTTCGGCGCCCCCAGCTTCAACCAGGTATCGGTTACAGCAGGCAGGCCCAGCGCCATCCCCAGATTTACCGTTGGCACGTTCATTGAACGCGTTAACGCATCCACCAGCATTACTTTGCCGCTTTCGCTATAGCGACGGTCATCGTTCTGCGGTGACCACACCTGGCCGTTCGGCTGACGCAGCGCAATCGGCGCATCGGCAATCCAGGTATTCAGGCGGTACAACTTCGGCTGGCTGAGCGCGGTCAGATAGGTTGCAGGCTTGGCCAGAGAACCAATCGAACGACGCGCCTGCATCGCACGGTTATAGCCCGCAAACTGCGGTTCTGCTCCGCCGACCATGGCGCGAACTTCACCACTAAAGCGGTCAACGACCACAATCGCGGTTTCCAGATCGCTCAGCTTACGCTGTTTCTTCAATACCGGAATGCCTTCCACCGCCGCTTTTTCTGCGGCGTCCTGCGCCACGGAATCAAAGGTGGTGAAAATCTTCACGCCGGAGAGATCTTTAACTTTATCGCCCAGCTTCGCCTGGAGCTCCTGACGCACCATCTGCATAAAGGCAGGCTGCGGGGAGATCACCCCACCACGCGGCTGTACGCCTAGCGGACGCGCGCTCAGCATGTCATACAGATCCTGGTCGATAATCTGCTGCTGCTGCAGAAGACGCAGAACCAGGTTACGACGCTCCAGCGCCAGCTTCGGGTTACGCCACGGGTTGTAGATCGACGCCCCTTTAACCATCCCCACCAGCAGCGCCTGCTGGTCGAGGCTCAGCTCTTCTACCGGACGACCGAAATAATAGAGGCTCGCCAGCGGGAAGCCGCGAATCTCGTTATCACCGCTTTGGCCGAGATAGACTTCGTTCATATACAGCTCAAGAATGCGGTCTTTGCTGTAACGCGCATCCATGATCAGCGCCATATAGGCTTCGTTGGCCTTACGCCAGTAGGAACGTTCGCTGGACAGGAACAGGTTTTTCACCAGCTGCTGAGTCAGCGTACTGGCCCCCTGTACCGTACGACCAGCCGTCAGGTTCGCCAGCACCGCACGACCAATGGAATAAAGGCTGATACCGTCATGCTCATAGAAGTGACGGTCTTCGGTCGCCAGCAGCGTATCCACCAGCAGATCCGGGAAGCCGCTACGCGGAACAAACAGGCGCTGCTCACCGTTAGGTGAAGAGAGCATGGTGATCAAACGCGGATCGAGACGGAAGAAACCGAACTGGCGGTTGTTATCCATATTCTCGATGGTGTCCAGATGATCGCCGTCAAAGGTCAGACGCGCACGCACCTGCCCTTCTTTGCTGTCCGGGAAGTCAAACGGACGACGAATCATCTCAATGCTCTTCGCCTGCACGGTAAATTCGCCCGGACGCGTCATCTTCGTCACCTGACGGTACTGCGTGGCCTCCAGCAGCTTCACCATCTCGTTCTTGCCGATAGGCATTTCTGGCTCAAGGTTAACCATACGGCCATAAACTGCCGCAGGAAGCTGCCAGACTTTGCCATCAATACGGCTACGAATTTTTTGGTCCAGATAAACGCCGTAAATGGCGATCAGCACCAAAAAGACAATCGACAGTTTTACCAGCAGCCAGAACCAGCCGCGCTTACCACGAGGCTTACGCCCTTTGCCTTTACCCTTACGCGGCATCGGTTCTTCATCCTCATAGTCATCATCATCATAATCGTCGTCATACTCTTCATCTCTGAGTTGACGACGGCTCACCTTTTGTTTCACCGGACGCGAGGGTTTCCCTTTACGTCCAATTGGCTCGCGGTCATTCCCCGCCATGCTTTTTCTCCGCAACATTCAGGCGCAAGGGCCCGATTCTCTGTTCTTCCGTCCTGCGACAGAAGAAGAAATCTCTCAATTATTACCGCTCTTTCGCCGGATGCGGCATAACGCCTCATCCGGCCTACAGTTACATTACGAATACTTTTTGGTGCGCCGCGTTGGCGCAGTATTCGCCGGATCGTCCGGCCAGACATGTTTGGGATAACGCCCTTTCATCTCTTTTTGCACCTCGCGGTACGATCCCTGCCAGAACGCGCTCAGATCGCTGGTCACCTGTAGCGGTCTTTGGGCCGGAGACAGCAACTCCAGCACCAGCGGCACGCGCCCCTGGGCAATGGTTGGGGTCTTTGCTTCACCAAACATTTCCTGCATCCGAACCGCCAATACTGGAGGATTATCCTCATGATAGCGAATGGCAATCCGGCTTCCCGTCGGCACAGTGTAATGCGCAGGCAGCTCACTATCCAGACGTTGCAACATTGACCAGTCCAGTAAACCGCGCAACGCCTGTCCCACATTGAGTGCTTTTAATGCGCGTAACGAGTGCACACCGCTCATGTGCGGCAGCAGCCAGGTCTCCAGCGACGCCAGCAGAGAATCCTCATCTACCGCGGGCCAGTCATACTCTGGCAACCAGTTTGCCGCACATTGCAGACGCAGTCGAAACTGCTCGGCTTCCGACGTCCAGTTGAGCACACTTAGCCCTTTATCGCGAATGCCATTCAACATCGCCTGATGCAACTCCTCTTCCGAGGGTTTGGCCAATGGCTGTACTTTTACCGTGAGCTGACCAATGCGCGACCGACGCAATGCCTTTAACGTTCCCTGAGTCTCATCCCATTCGATGGTGTCGGACTGTTGCAGCAGCTCAGGACATGCCTGCATCAGCGCCTCAATATCCAGCGGCAGAGCCAGCAAAATACGCGCGTCTGGCGCAGCGCTACCCTGCAACAAAAGTGGCGCTATCAGCCATTCATAGCGTCCTGAAGCGTCATCAGCATCCAGCATTGCGCCCATGCCATTCGCCAGTTGATAGCGCCCTTCCTGCCCGCGTCGACGCGCGATCCGATCGGTAAACGCCCGCGCCAGCAATGAGGGGAGCAACGTGCTGTCGGGCTGTCCGCTGCTAACATTAAGCCGTTTCAGCAACTGTTGACTGCGCTGCTGCCAGGCGGGCTGATTTCGTGAAAACGCCACGGTCAGATCGGTACTTCCGCCGCGCGGCGGCTCTTCCAGAATCGCAGCCAGTTTTGCCGCCGTAGCCGCTTCGGTATTATTTTTGGCACCGACCAGCATCGCCGCTAAACGAGGATCGTTACCCAATGCCGCCATTTTCTGTCCGCGAGCACTGAGCCTGTCGCCCTCAAGCGCGCCCAGCATCTGCAACAGCCGTTTTGCCGCCTGCAGATTGATGGCGGGCGGCGTATCCAGCCAGTTCAGTTGTTCAGGTTCGGTACATCCCCATTGCAGCAACTCCATCAGTAGCCCGGACAGATCGCTCTGCAATATCTCCGCTTCCCCCTGCGCTGCCGCTCTTTCTGCCTGCTCTTTGGCAAGCAGATGCACGCAAATACCGGGCTCCAGACGACCCGCACGTCCCGCGCGCTGAGTCATCGAAGCCTGGCTGATGCGCTGGGTAATCAGTCGCGTCAGACCGGTACGCACGTCATAGCGCGCCACGCGTTCCTGGGCGCAGTCCACCACCAGTCGGATGCCTTCGATCGTTAAGCTGGTTTCAGCAATATTGGTGGCCAGCACCACTTTGCGTTTGCCTTGCGGCGCGGGCACAATCGCCTGACGCTGCTCGGAAAGCGTTAACGCGCCGTACAGTGGACACAGCACAACATCGCTGCCTACACGCGTAGCCAGCTGCTCCTGTACACGCAGGATTTCGCCCACACCCGGTAAAAACAGCAGCAGTGACCCACCTTCATGGCGCAATAGCTCCGCCGTCGCTATCGCTACCGCTTCATCAAAACGCAAATGCGCCGCCAACGGCTGATACCGCCGCTCAACGGGAAATGCGCGGCCTTCAGAAACGATCGTCGGCGCATCGGGCAACATCTGCTGCAAACGCCCGTTATCCAGAGTGGCGGACATAATCAACAGTTTCAGATCGTCCCGCAGCCCTTGCTGCACATCCAGCAATAGCGCCAGCGCCAGATCAGCCTGTAAACTCCGTTCGTGAAATTCGTCGAGGATCACCAGCCCGACGCCTGTCAGTTCAGGATCGCGTTGGATCATCCGCGTCAGGACGCCCTCTGTTACCACTTCCAGCCGGGTCTGCGGCCCTACGCAACTTTGTGCGCGCATGCGATAGCCCACAGTTTCACCAGGCTTTTCGTTCAACAATTCCGCTAATCGCTGCGCCACATTGCGCGCTGCCAGGCGGCGCGGCTCCAGCAAAATAATCCGCCCCGTGATACCGCGATGCTCAAGAAGTCGCAACGGCAGCCAGGTCGATTTCCCGGCACCGGTCGGCGCCGTCAGCAGAACCTGCGGCGAGGCATCAAGGGCGGTAAGCAGTTCAGGCACTACAGCGGCAACGGGCAACGACGTCACAAATGGCTCCAGAGGGTTAACATTCTTCGCGCTGCATTGTAGCATCGCGTTAATTCATAACCGAGTATCCATCATGTCTGAGCCAAAAAGGCTGTTCTTTGCGATTGAATTGCCAGCCGGGGTTCGGGAGCAGCTAATCCACTGGCGGGCCGCGCAGTTCCCCCCTGAAGCGGGTCGCCCCGTCGCGGCTGATAATCTGCATCTGACGCTGGCCTTTTTAGGCGACGTCAGCGCTGAGAAGCAACAGGCGCTGTCGCAGCTCGCGGGGCGTATTCGCCAGCCGGGTTTTACGCTCAAACTCGATGATGCCGGGCAATGGTTGCGATCCCGGGTTGTGTGGCTGGGAATGCGTCAGCCGCCGCGCGGGTTGCTGCAACTGGCGAATATGCTGCGGGCACAGGCCGCACGCAGCGGTTGCTACCAAAGCCCGCAGCCGTTTCATCCACATATCACGCTGCTGCGCGATGCCGGCCACGCGGTGCCAATCCCGCCACCGGGCTTTGGCTGGTCGTTTCCAGTCACGGAATTTGCGCTTTATTCCTCCTCATTTGCGCGAGGACGCACGCGTTACACGCAGTTGCAACGCTGGACGCTGACTGAATAATCAAAGGGACTGTTTATGCAATTTTCTCCACCTTTACAACCAGCAACGCTCATCCAGCGCTATAAGCGCTTTTTAGCGGATGTGATCACACCAGATGGCACAGAGTTAACGTTACACTGCCCAAATACCGGTGCGATGACCGGATGCGCAATGCCAGGTGACACCGTTTGGTATTCGACATCAGAAAATACTAAACGCAAATATCCACATACCTGGGAATTAACGCAAACTCAATCCGGTGAATTTATTTGTGTTAACACGCTGTGGGCCAACAGATTAACGAAAGAGGCGATTCAGCAGGCGTTAATTTCAGAAGTTTCAGGCTACAGCACTTTGAAAAGTGAAGTAAAATACGGCGCCGAAGGGAGCCGCATCGACTTTTTGTTACAGGCAGATTCCCGACCTGACTGCTATATTGAAGTGAAATCAGTCACGTTGGCGGAAAAAGAGCAGGGTTATTTTCCCGATGCCATCACTGAACGAGGTCAGAAGCATCTTCGGGAATTGATGAGCGTAGCGGCTGAAGGCAAGCGGGCAGTGATATTTTTCGCCGTGCTACATTCAGCCATTACACGGTTTTCACCCGCGCGCCATATCGATGCAAAATATGCGCAATTATTAGTTGAAGCACAGCTTAAGGGGGTTGAAATTCTGGTTTATAAAGCGGAACTTTCTGCCCACGGTATGACTCTTAAAGAGCCGTTGCCCATTACCTTGTAATGGTGTAAATATCTGGTCAATTAGTATTCTGGGCGCGTGGGCAAATACGCTTTTCCTCACAGGGTTGTCAAGTGTTACGTTTAGATAATTGCTATCCGGAAAAGCATCTGCTATTTATAGCGGCCTCATTTTTCCCCCGAACATGGGGATCGATAGTGCGTGTTAAGGAGAAGCAACATGCAAGAAGGGCAAAACCGTAAAACATCGTCCCTGAGTATTCTCGCCATCGCTGGGGTGGAGCCGTACCAGGAGAAACCGGGCGAAGAGTATATGAACGAAGCCCAGCTGTCGCACTTCAGGCGTATTCTTGAGGCATGGCGCAATCAACTTAGGGATGAAGTCGATCGCACCGTAACTCATATGCAAGACGAAGCGGCTAACTTCCCTGATCCGGTGGACCGCGCCGCACAGGAAGAAGAATTCAGCCTTGAGCTGCGTAACCGTGACCGTGAGCGCAAACTGATCAAAAAGATCGAGAAGACGCTGAAGAAAGTAGAAGACGAAGATTTCGGCTACTGCGAATCATGCGGCGTAGAAATTGGTATTCGCCGTCTGGAAGCACGTCCTACAGCCGATCTGTGCATCGACTGTAAAACGCTGGCAGAAATCCGCGAAAAACAAATGGCAGGTTAATTCCGGTCATTTTTACCACTTTTACTACAGGCGGGAGCTTCTCCCGCCTTATTATTTGTTAGTCCGCAAAATGAGCGATTCACACTATATAGGCCGCTTCGCCCCTTCCCCTTCTGGCGAACTGCATTTCGGTTCACTAATTGCCGCCCTCGGGAGTTACCTGCAGGCCCGCTCACAGCGCGGAATCTGGCGAGTGCGCATTGAAGATATTGACCCCCCTCGTGAAGTTCCCGGTGCTGCAGATACGATTCTGCGTCAGCTGGAACATTACGGACTGCACTGGGATGGCGATATTTTATGGCAATCCCAACGTCATGATGCCTACCGCGAGGCGCTCGCCTGGTTACATCAACAGGATCTGAGCTATTACTGCACCTGTACGCGTGCGCGTATTCAAAGCGTCGGCGGTATTTATGACGGCCACTGCCGTGAGTTACGCCTCGGAGCAGAGCAGGCGGCTGTCCGCATAAAGCAACGCCATCCGGTGATGCAGTTTACTGACCAACTGCGCGGTGAGATTCAGGCTGACCCGCAGCTTGCGAGGGAAGATTTTATTATCCACCGACGCGACGGGCTGTTTGCCTATAACCTCGCTGTGGTGGTTGATGACCACTTTCAGGGCGTAACGGAGATTGTACGCGGCGCCGATCTTATCGAACCCACGGTGCGGCAAATCTCTTTGTATCAGCAGTTTGGCTGGCAAGCGCCTGACTATATTCATCTTCCGCTGGCGCTCAACGAACAAGGCGCTAAACTTTCAAAACAAAATCATGCACCTGCGCTGCCGCAAGGCGATCCGCGTCCGGTGATTATTGCCGCGCTGCGCTTTCTCGGCCAGCGTGCCGATATCCCGTGGCAGGATATGCAGGTTGATCAGATCCTGGAGTTTGCCGTTGAGAATTGGCGTCTGACAGCGGTGCCTGAATCGGCGATCTTAAATCCGGCATTCTCAAATGCATCATGCTGAGCTATGATTAGCCGCTATTTTTACACAGCAACACTTGTTCTGATTGAAGTTTGACACTACCGAGGTGCACTATTTTTACCCGAGTCGCTAATTTTTGCCGCAAGGTGCTAAGCCGCGAGGAGCGCGAGGCTGAGCTCGCCGTCGCCCGTCCACATATGACGGTAATTCCGCGTGAGCAGCACTCTATCTCCCGCAAAGATATCAGTGAAAATGCCCTGAAGGTAATGTACAGGCTCAATAAGGCCGGATACGAGGCATGGCTGGTTGGCGGTGGTGTACGCGATCTTTTGCTGGGCAAAAAACCGAAAGATTTTGATGTCACCACTAACGCAACGCCGGATCAGGTGCGCAAACTGTTTCGTAACTGTCGCTTGGTCGGTCGCCGTTTCCGTCTGGCCCATGTCATGTTCGGCCCAGAAATTATCGAAGTGGCGACTTTCCGCGGTCATCATGAAGGCAGCGAATCCGATCGCACAACATCGCAGCGTGGGCAAAACGGTATGCTGCTGCGTGACAACATCTTCGGCTCCATCGAAGAAGATGCCCAGCGTCGCGACTTCACGATCAACAGCCTGTATTACAGCGTGGCCGATTTCACCGTACGTGATTACGTCGGGGGAATGCAGGATCTCGAAGAGGGCATCATTCGCCTGATCGGTAATCCGGAAACGCGCTACCGCGAAGATCCTGTACGTATGCTGCGCGCCGTGCGCTTTGCCGCCAAGCTCGACATGCGTATCAGCCCGGAAACCGCGGAGCCTATCCCGCGTCTGGCTACCTTGCTTAACGATATTCCTCCTGCACGCCTGTTTGAAGAAGCGCTCAAGCTGTTACAGGCGGGCTATGGGTACGAAACCTATAAAAAACTGCGTGAGTACAGCCTGTTCCAACCGCTGTTCCCAACCATTACGCGCTACTTCACCGAAGACGGTGACAGCCCGATGGAACGCATCATTGCCCAGGTACTGAAGAATACCGATAACCGCATTCATAATGATATGCGCGTTAACCCGGCGTTCTTGTTTGCTGCCATGTTCTGGTATCCGTTACTGGAAGCCGCACAGAAAATTGCGCAAGAAAGCGGTCTGGCCTATTACGACGCTTTCGCGCTGGCAATGAACGACGTGCTGGACGAAGCCTGCCGCTCGCTGGCGATCCCGAAACGTCTGACCTCACTGACCCGCGATATCTGGCAGTTGCAGTTACGTATGTCCCGTCGCCAGGGCAAACGCGCCTGGAAGCTGATGGAGCATCCAAAGTTCCGCGCAGCTTACGACCTGTTAGCGCTGCGTGCTGAAGTCGAACACAACGCGGAATTGCAGCGACTGGCGAAATGGTGGGGTGAATTCCAGGTTTCAGCGCCGCCGGAACAAAAAGGCATGCTGAACGAGCTGGATGAAGAGCCAGACGTACGCCGTCGCCATCGTCGCCCGCGTAAACGCGCGCCACGCCGCGAAGGCTCCGCATGACCCATTACGTATACCCAACAAATTTCGAGTCGCATCAAGATGGTGACACAGATGCAGCTTGAAAAACGACGGGTATATATCGCCCTCGGCAGTAATTTAGCCTCCCCTCTGGAGCAGGTTAATGCTGCCGTGAAAGCGATCGGTGAAATCCCTGACAGCCGAATCGTGGCTGTCTCCTCATTTTACCGTACGCCGCCATTAGGCCCACAGGATCAACCCGATTACCTGAACGCCGCCGTCGCGCTGGAAACCACCCTCGCGCCGGAAGAATTGCTCAATCACACCCAACGCATTGAGTTACAACAGGGCCGGGTGCGCAAAGCCGAACGCTGGGGGCCACGAACGCTGGACCTCGACATTATGCTGTTTGGTGATGAAGTGATTAACACCGAACGTCTGACCGTACCGCACTACGACATGAAAAACCGTGGTTTTATGCTGTGGCCACTCGCTGAAATCGCTCCGGATCTCCTCTTCCCTGGTAAGACTCCACTTTGTCGCTACCTCGCCCAGCACCACCCTCAACGCCCGGCTCTCTGGTAATAGCGCCTATTTCCGGCACACTGCGTGAAGAGGCGCGGCACGATTGATGCCCGTATAACCATTCAACATCAACCACGTAGCTACAACATAGCCATAACCATTTGATACAACATTCAATATTATATTTTTCCACAAACGTACAAAACATTAATATTTTAAATCACTAATTAACATTGCCCTTGTTATTTTTTTTACAACAATATTGTATTTTTTCTAATCAACAAAAAAACATCAATAACAGTGATGTAAAAGATAAACCATACCCAAGCATTCTTTTTTCTCTACGAGAAAAGCTGTCACAGAATCAATACGTCCAATACAAACATCAACAAGATAAATGCTTTAAATGTAAATATCCCTATCCTCTCAGCAATCTACGCTTAAAAATCTCACAGCAATAATAATCAGTTGAAAAAACCACTCCTCAACAAATAAAAAATTTCAATATCATTTGCGTTAAAGATGACAACACCAAAATAAATATGTTTTATGAATTTTACATTTCATGCTGATATTTGTTTTAATCCACTCGCAATAATTTATTTACCAGTTATTTTTAAAGACATTAAGTTATAATAAGGACATTACGAAATGAATAAGACGCTACTCGCTATAGCATTCTCTACAGCGCTGCTCTCCTCTTCCGCATTTGCCCTCGATGGTGGTCAGGTAGACTTTGCCGGTCTGGTCAGTGACAACACCTGTACACCGCACGTGAACGGCGGCAGCCAGGACGGCCAGGTTCAGTTGAACACAGCTGTCACGGCGAATGTTGCAAGCGACCCAGGTGTACAGAGCAGTGAGCCTGGCGTACAACCTGAACCGTTCTACATTACCGTAGATTGCGGCTCCAGCAACACCAATACGAAAGCGCACCTGAGCATGGCTTCAACGTTCTTCAGCAACGGCCTCGGTACGCTGAACAACGATGACTCCATCACCAACCCGGCAACCGGCGTTAACCTGGCCATCCATGCGATCGATGCTTCCGGCTCTGCACTGGCCTATACCCAAGTCAAAGTTAACAACGCCAGCGATATCCACGATACAGGCTTTGATGCTGACGGCGTCGCCAAATTCAACTTTGTCGTCTCGTACGTGAGGCAGTCCAGCGCCGTTCCGGTAACAGCAGGTTATGTGAAGTCTAATACGGCCTATACTTTAACCTATAATTAATTGTTAATATTCATGGAGTTATCCAAAGCATCAAGGTAACTCCATCATTTACCCCTGAAAACCAAATACAGCCGATGATGTTAAATTGCTATTGAGCAGGATATATTAAGATTTAATTAAGCATGTTTTTATTTTTTTTCATCATAAATCACGAATACAAAACAAAAACAAATACACTAATTGTATATATAATAAAGATAAACCAAAGAAAACAATAAATCAGAAATATAAAAATGGTTACTTTTATCGCCAATACAATATAAACAGAATAAATACCATGGTATTTTTAGAGGGCCAGTCATGGCAGAACAAAAGCGAAACCAATACATAAGAATAATATTCACTTTGTGAATATTAGAATATAAAACATCCTTGCTCGGTATTTTTCTATTTCCAGTACGAGTTTTATAATCTCGGTGGCCTGAAATGAAATTTATTTTTAATAAGGATATTTCATCATGAAATTAAAGTTAATTGCTTTATCACTGGTGCTGTCTGCCGCCTCTACAACATCTGCATTCGCCCTTGATGGCGGCCAGGTAGACTTTGCCGGTCTGGTCAGTGATAACACCTGTACGCCGCACGTGAACGGCGGCAGCCAGGACGGCCAGGTTCAGTTGAACACAGCTGTCACGGCGAATGTTGCAAGCGACCCAGGTGTACAGAGCAGTGAGCCTGGCGTACAACCTGAACCGTTCTACATTACCGTAGATTGCGGCTCCAGCAACACCAATACGAAAGCGCACCTGAGCATGGCTTCAACGTTCTTCAGCAACGGCCTCGGTACGCTGAACAACGATGACTCCATCACCAACCCGGCAACCGGCGTTAACCTGGCCATCCACCAGGTCGATGATTCTGGCTCCGCACTGGCCTATACCCAGGTCAAAGTAAACGACGCTGCCGATGTTCACGATACAACTTTTAATGCTGACGGTGTGGCGAAGTTCAACTTCGTCGTTTCTTACGTGAAACAGTCCAGCGCAGTACCGGTAACGGCTGGATATGTGAAATCAAACACCGCGTATACCATAACCTACGAATAATCATTCGTATTTGGGAGGAGGGAAATCGTGTGCTTTATCACAATTTCCCTCCTTATATACCAACATGGAGGAATAACTATGACCAGGATGTGTCGTTCCCTTTCTTTTGCTATTACTGCACTATTGGCTGTCCAACCGGCATTTGCAGATATTGTCCTTTCCGGTACACGTATTATTTATAAAGCCGCCCAAAAGGACACCACCATTCGACTGGAAAATAAAGGCTCGACACCAGCGCTAGTACAAAGTTGGCTGGATGACGGCGATCCAAACGCTGATCCCAGTACCATCAATGTGCCCTTTAACGCCACGCCACCGGTTTCCCGCATCGAACCGGGACGGGGACAAACGGTAAAATTGACCTATACAAGCAACAGTACGTTACCTAATGATCGCGAAAGCATCTATTGGTTTAACGTGCTGGAAGTTCCCCCCAAAATGAAAGATGCAGAGGTAAAAGATAAAAATATCCTACAACTGGCTTTCCGCACGCGTATCAAAATGTTTTACCGCCCGGACGGACTGGCAGGTACCGCATCAGAAGCACCGCAGAAATTGCAGTGGCGCATCCAGCAAAAAGCAGGGAAACCCGTCATTCATGTGACCAACCCTACCGGCTATTTTGTCTCGTTTAATAAAATTGAAGCCGTTGTTGGCGGACGCAAATATGCTGTTTCCGCTTCAATGGTTGCCCCCAAAGGCGAATCCGATTTCACCATTTCGGGCTTAACCGGCACACCCACCAAAACCAGCATTAACTATATTGCGATCAGTGATTTTGGCGGCGCAATTATCGGCAAGGTGAATATTTAACGCTTACCTTTACTCTTTGGGATGCGCCAATGATACTGCTGTCGAAAAATTTCAGGGTCACTTTCCTGGCCCGCTTTATTGTCTGTACTCTATTACCCGGCAGTTTTTGCGCATGGGCTGAAAATGAAACGATGGAGTTTGACAGCTCGTTCTTAATGGGGCCGGGATCCAGCCAGGTCGATCTTAGTCGTTATTCCGACGGTAATGCGATCTCTCCTGGCGTCTACGATACCAGCGGCTACGTTAATAACGATCTGGTCACCACGCTGAAGGTCGAGTTCATCGATATCGCGCATAACGGTAAAACTCAGGCATGCATTACGCCCAAGATGCTCAGCCAGTTACATATTCGTTTGCCAGACGATATACCCGAAAAAGCCGTACTGGTGAAACGTGAGGAAAGCATTAACAACTGCCTTGATCTCGCGCTCGCTATTCCCCAGTCAACCAACCACTTTGACGGCGGCGACCAGCGTCTGGATATCGGCGTACCACAAATGTGGGTGCAAAAAGGTTTCGCCAACTATGTTGATCCTTCGCTGTGGGATGACGGCATCCCTGCCGCCATGTTGTCGTACAACGTCAGTGCGTGGAAAAATGAGAACGACTACGGTACTGAAGACAGCGTCTATGCTGGCTTTAATGGCGGTGTAAACCTGGGCGCATGGCATTTCCGCGCACAAGGCAACTACTCCAGGCAAAAAGACGGCGGCAGCAATATTGACTATCAAAACCGCTATATGCAGCGAGATATCGCCGCGCTACGCTCCCAGTTGATCATTGGTGAATCCGGCACCAGCGGTGAGGCTTTCGACACCGTCAACCTGCGCGGTATTCGCCTTTATAGCGAATCACAAATGCTGCCACCGCAGCTTGCCAGCTATGCGCCAACAATTCGTGGCGTGGCCAACAGTAACGCCAAAGTCACCATTACACAGAACGGCTACAAAATTTATGAGACCACGGTCCCGCCAGGGCCGTTTGCGATTGATGACCTCTCGCCATCCGGGTATGGCGCCGATTTAGAGGTCACCATTACCGAAGCCGACGGCTCGAAGCATAGCTTTAGTCAGGCGTTTTCATCTCTGGTACAAATGATGCACCCTGGTGTTGGCAAATGGGATCTCAGCGTGGGCCAGGTCAACGACGATAGCTTACGTGATGAGCCGGGATTGGCACAGGGCACGTTCTATTACGGTTTTAACAACACATTCACCGGTTTTAGCGGTATTCAGGCCACAGACAACGGCTATCTTGCTGGGTTATTGGGGTTGGGGATGAACACCCTAATCGGTGCTGTCTCCTTTGACGTCACCCAATCACAGACTAACGTTCCTGACGATAAAACCTACAGCGGTCAGAGCTACCGCGTGTCGTGGAATAAATTCTTCGCACCGACGGACACCTCATTGAACATCGCCGCCTACCGTTATTCGACGAAAGACTATTTGGGTCTGAGCGATGCGCTGAGCATTATTGATGATGCCAAACACAGCGACAATAACGATGCCCGCGGCATGAACAACTATTCGCGGATGAAAAACCAGTTCACAATCAGCCTGAATCAAAGTCTGAAAAACGGGGATATCAACTACGGTTCGCTCTATCTGAACGGCAGTTGGGCCGACTACTGGGTAACCAATGATTCCCGCAGCAGCTTCTCCGCAGGCTACAGCAATAGTCTGGGCTGGGCCAGCTACAGCATCAACGTGCAGCGCACCTATGACGAAGACAATCACCGCGATGACTCGGTCTACCTGAGCGTGACAATCCCACTGGATAAATTGCTGGGCACCGACCGGGACAGCGGTGGCTTCCGCACACTGAACAGCAGCGTCAGCAGCGATTTCGACGGTAGCAATCAATTCAACACCAGCGCCAGCGGATACAGCGCCGATAGCCGCTGGAACTACAGCATCAGTACCGCCTACGACATGGAAAAAGAGGACAAAGACCTCTCCACCATTAGTTCCTACGTTAGCTACGACTCCAACTACGGCAATATCACCGCGTCCGCATCGGCCAGCAATGACAGCTCACGTCAGTATTCATTAAATACCGATGGTGCCTTTGTGCTGCACAGCGGCGGGCTGACCTTCAGCAACCAGAGCTTTAGCGACGGCGATACGCTGGTGCTTATTGATGCCCCTGGCGCGAAGGGCGCGCGTATCGATTACGGCAACAGCACAATCGACCGCTTCGGCTACGGTATCGGCAATTCATTAACGCCGTACCGAGAAAATATCGTCTCACTCGATATTAACGAACTGGATAACGATATCGAAATGAAAAGCACCAGCGCAACCGTGATCCCACGGCGCGGGGCCGTAGTAATGAGCCAGTTCGCAACCGATCAGGGGCGTTCCGCGATTATTAACCTGGTCCGCAGCGATGGTCAGCCGATTCCGTTCACCGCTGAGGTCTTCGACCAGAATAATAATATGCTCGGCACTGTTGGCCAGGGCAGCCAGGCGTTTGTCCGAGGTATCGATGACAGCGGCGAGCTGGAAGTGCGCTGGAGCTTACAGAACCAGACGCAGCGCTGCCGTTTGCATTATCAGGTTGCTTCAGGCAATGAAGACGCTGTAGGTAAGACTCTCGTCCTCAACGCCGTTCCTTGCAAGATACAATAGATTACGAGGATAAAGGATGAGAAAACACCACGTAGTCAACGTACTGGCGCTCACTTACGCACTGCTGGCGTCGCCAGGCTTTGCCAGTACTCAGGGACTGAGCCTTAACTTCACCGCCGTTATTGAAGAGACTACCTGCGTCATGAAGGTCATCAGCCTCAGCAACGCGTCGGTCAGCGGCAGCGACACGCAATATGCGCTCACCATCCCGAATATCGGGATTTCTGAGCTGCTTAACGTCACCGCCAATACCGAGGGTAGCTTTAAACTTCAACCGCAAGAGTGTAACAACAACATCGCTTCGATAACGATGACCCTAAAAGGCACGACACTGTCAAACAGCAGCTACAGGTTAAAAAACAACCTGAGCAGCGGAAACGCCGAAAACGTCAGCCTCGGCTTTAAACCAGACGGCAGCGATGACTCCAGCAACCTGAAGCTCGACGGCACGCAAAAAACCACATGGAGCCAAAGCGAAATTACTGACGGTATGGATCTGAGCGCCTTTTTCCGCCGAACCAGCACCTCACAGGTCCCGACGCCCGGCGATTTTCAGGCCAAGGTTACCTTTACGTTTACCTATCAATAGCAGGGAGGCTGCGTTGATGCGATATCTATTTCGACTATGTAGCGCACTATCAGTTCTTCTTACCGCATTACCTGCTCATGCGGGCTCTAACTCCCTGGAGATGACGGTCTCCACCACGATTACGCCGTCAACCTGTCAGGCCACGCTGCACGACAACAGTGGCAAAGCGAACGGGATTGTCGATATCGGCGATGTCTATATTTCAGAGATCGTCAATAAAACCAACTCGCAGGCTTTTTCGCTGGTATTTAGCGACTGCGTGGGCTTGGCTAAAAAGCAGGCCACCGTCACCCTGACGGCAAAAACCGGCTGTGACGGCGCTTCCGGCGGCGGTAACGGCTTTCGCAACGCGCTAAACGGTAGCGACGATGCCGCCAACGTGTCCGCGGAAATCTGGACGACGTCAACACCAGCCAGCAGCGGCAGCAAACAGCTAAGTTGTGCCAGCCCGGTACAGCAACTGATCGATCTGGCCCAGGCCAGCGATGAAACCACGGTCGTCATGCCGCTCAGCACCCGCATCGTGCTGTCCTCTGGCAGCACCATCGCGGATTTACACACTGGCGCCTTCTCTACCCAGGGCCTGTTCACCATTACCTATGAGTAAGACACGATGAACAAACTATCGCGCAGCGCCCTTGGCTTTTTGTTACTGGCCCCCGTGCTCCAGGCCGATACCGATGTGGAAATTAGAGCCAATGTGGTTAATACCAGCTGTGAAGTCTCGGTCGACAATAACGGTCTGGTGGATTTAGGCACCAAGAGCTACGACTATTTTGCCAGCGGCGTGACTGCGGAGGATCTCTACCAGGGGGGGAGCACCTTCTATATCCATGTTAAAGACTGTATGCCGGTCAGCGGCAAAGATCCGTCGAAGCTCATCATTCATTTTTCGCCACTCTCCGGTAGCTTTGCCACCGGCTCTGCGCAAATTTTTGCCAACGATGAAAGCGACGGTGCGAAAAACGTCGGCGTGGTGATTTTTTCTGTCAACGACCCTAACAACATCTATAACGTGATAAACACCGACGGCACGCCGCGCAGTCAATATGACGTTACCGCCGCCGATTACGCCGACAGCCGCTACTCATTTTATGCCCGGATGCAAAAGGTGCAATCGGGCCAGTCCATCGTGAGCGGCGCGGTGAAGTCCAGCGTACTGGTATCCGTGTATTACGAATAAAACATTAAAAGGAGATTGCAATGAGAGGGAGCACACCAATGCAATATCGTAAACATCAAGGACGCCAGGCGGTATTTTCCGCTATCTTCTCCGCGTTATTGGCCATACTGGTATGTTTGCCCACTGTGGGCTATGCCCAGACGGATACGTTTGTATTAGGCAACGGTGGAAATAACTATACCTATAGCGGACCATCGAGTGACGGTCTCTATAATATAATGTATTCGAGCGGACGCACCGTCTATTTCAGCCGGACAAACACACTGGCGCCGGCTAACGTCACCATAACCTGGAACGACGCCCACTCTGGATCAGGCTCGGGAAGTAACGGCCTCTATTGTTATGTTTCAGAAGAGGGACAAAAGACAACCGGTACGCTATCGGTGGAATCCGGCCTTGTCTCCGCAGGAAGCTACGGCGGAGTTGATATTTTTAAGACGAACATTCCCGGGCTCTATTTCTCACTCAAGATAAATAGCTTTAATTCGTACGCTCTTAGTGTGACAGGCTCAGCATTGCAGATCCAGAACGGAATCATGCATAATGTGCTTACGGTCGCTAGCAACTACAATGGAGGCTGTAAGGGTAACGACGGCAGAATAAACCCTGGGGACTACTACACCTGGGGTGGGCTATCGTTTTATGCGTCTATAACCTTTTACACCGATCAAACCTACACACCGGGCAACTCAACAATCACCCTGCTCAAAAACGGCAATTATCACATACGTGTCTGGAACGAAAACGCAGCCGCTGGCATTAAAAATTATTATATGAATACCACCTTTGATATCAGCATGGTGACTGTTGCGGAACCTACCTGCACCACACAACCGGTGGCCAGCGGCAGCAGCGTTAGCGGCACCACCGTCGATCTGGGCCACTATAGCCCGAACGATATTATTAACGGCGCCACGGCGGTGCCGTTTTCCATCAAGCTGGCGGGTTGTAGGGGCCTGCGCAATATCAACGTGACGCTCACCTCCACCACTGTCGCTAAAACCCCCACTCTGCTGGGTAATATACTGACCAGCAACAAAGCCACTGGCGTGGGTCTGGAAATCAGCGGCGCGGCCAATAGCTATAGCCAGCAGATGGTGATGATCCCCAACGATACCACCTCGATCTATAACGATCAGCGCGATACTTCCAGTGATGACAATATCTACGGTAGCAGTGAAAATGGTGTCGTCCAGTCGCAAACCCTCAATTTTTTGGCGACGCTCAAACGTGACGGCACCCAGCAAATCGGGTCAGGAAATTTCAAAGCGAACGGCATATTCACCATCGACTACCCCTAATGTCTGTTTAAGTGGTGGTCGATAAGTTTCCCACAAAGGGCTAACGCTTTTCTGATTCATTCCCCTACAATGCGGCCATTCTATTCATCAATATTATGGCCGGAGAGGTTATGAGCAAACCCACTACTATCGCTGTGCTGCAGAAATGCAAACAAGAGAAAAAGCGCTTCGCCACCATTACCGCGTACGATTACAGCTTCGCCAAATTATTCGCCGATGAAGGCATCAATGTGATGCTGGTCGGTGATTCGCTGGGCATGACGGTACAGGGACACGACTCCACCCTGCCCGTCACCGTTGAAGACATTGCTTACCACACCCGGGCTGTACGTCGCGGCGCGCCCAACTGTCTGCTGCTCTCCGACCTGCCGTTTATGGCTTACGCCACCCCGGAACAGGCGTTTGAGAATGCAGCTGTCGTCATGCGTGCGGGCGCTAATATGGTCAAAATTGAAGGCGGCACCTGGCTGGTAGATACGGTGAAAATGCTCACCGAACGCGCCGTACCGGTTTGCGGTCATCTGGGATTAACACCCCAGTCGGTGAATATCTTTGGCGGCTATAAAATTCAGGGCCGAGGCGACGCCGGACAGGTACTGCTGGATGATGCGCTGGCCTTAGAAGCAGCGGGCGCTCAACTGCTGGTGCTGGAGTGCGTACCGGTTGAGCTGGCGAAGCGCGTCACTGAAGCGCTGACGATTCCGGTGATTGGAATTGGCGCCGGTAACGTCACCGACGGGCAAATCCTCGTCATGCATGATGCGTTTGGTATTACCGGCGGCCACATCCCGAAATTTGCGAAGAATTTCCTCAATGAAGCAGGCGACATGCGCGCCGCAGTGCGGCAGTATATGGCTGAAGTGGAGTCCGGCGTTTATCCGGGCGAAGAGCACAGTTTCCATTAAGGAGTCTTGTCGTGTTAATCATTGAAACCCTACCGCTGCTGCGCCAGCATATTCGTCGTCTGCGTCAGGAAGGCAAACGCGTAGCACTGGTTCCCACCATGGGCAACCTGCACGACGGCCATATGAAACTGGTCGATGAAGCAAAAGCCCGGGCTGATGTGGTGGTAGTGAGCATTTTCGTTAACCCGATGCAGTTCGACCGCCCCGACGATCTGGTGCGCTATCCGCGTACGCTGCAGGAAGATTGCGAAAAGCTGAACAAACGCAAAGTTGATTATGTCTTTGCACCAGCCGTTGAGGAAATCTACCCGCAGGGTCTGGAAGGTCATACTTTCGTTGATGTTCCCGGCCTCTCTACCATGCTTGAAGGTGCCAGTCGTCCAGGTCACTTCCGTGGCGTTGCCACCATCGTCAGCAAGTTGTTTAACCTGATCCAACCCGATATCGCCTGCTTTGGTGAAAAAGATTTCCAGCAACTGGCGCTGATCCGCAAAATGGTAGCGGACATGGGTTATGACATTGAGATCGTTGGCGTACCGATTATTCGCGCCAAAGACGGTCTGGCCCTCAGCTCACGTAACGGTTATCTAACGGCAGAACAGCGTAAAATCGCGCCGGGCCTGCACAACGTGATGAACGGTATCGCAGAAAAACTGATTGCGGGTAATCGTGAGTTGCAGGAGATTATTGCTATTGCCGAGCAGGAACTGAATGAAAAAGGCTTTCGCGCCGACGATATTCAGATTCGTGATGCCGACACGCTGCTGGAGCTGACGGAAGCTAGCAAACGCGCGGTAATTCTGGCTGCCGCCTGGCTGGGTCAGGCGCGTCTGATCGATAATCAAAGCGTTACATTAGCCCAGTAGACAGGGGTTAAAAATCGGGCAATACTGCCTGAGAATTTCTCAAAGCAGGCCCGTTTCGCCTGCTTAGCCAAGGTAAACGACAGGGTATAGAAGTTATGATTCGCACCATGCTGCAAGGCAAGCTCCACCGCGTAAAAGTCACACAGGCGGACCTGCATTACGAAGGCTCCTGCGCCATCGACCAGGATTTCCTCGATGCCTCAGGTATTCTGGAAAACGAAGCTATTGATATCTGGAACGTAACCAACGGTAAACGTTTCTCAACCTATGCAATTGCGGCTGAACGCGGCTCTAGAATCATCTCGGTGAACGGAGCAGCGGCGCATTGCGCTGATGTTGGCGATATTGTCATTATCGCCAGCTTCGTCACCATGTCTGACGAAGAAGCCCGTACATGGCGTCCGAAAGTGGCCTATTTTGAAGGCGACAACGAAATGAAGCGCACAGCGAAAGCTATTCCGGTACAGGTTGCCTGACAGCACTTACCCCTGCGGCTGATTGACTATCAGCCGCGACATAGTCTCCAACGAATCCGTGCGCAAAATATACAGCCTTTTGAGCAGCATCGGATTATCTCCCGGCTTTACCTTCCCTTTCACCGTCGTTACCGCCAAATGAAAACCAGCGTCATGCGCCGCTTTCACCGCCGTCGCGTTATAGCCGCCAAACGGATAGGAAAGATAGAGCACATGCGGATTAAACTGCCCGAGCGCCCGACGAGAGTGTTCAAAATCAAACAGAATATTGTGATAGTTACGGCTGAGTAAAATAGGTCGTCGCTGGCCATCCACCCGATGCAAGAAATGGGTGTGCGACTGGAAGTCGAAAACGTCTTTGATCCCTTCCAGCTCGGAAATACTCATAAACTGCAGCGATTTCGGATCCCACTTTTGCGGGTGACGCTTGATACGTGAGCTAATGATAAACGCCGTCGCCTTAAAGCCATATTGCTTGAGGACGGGATACGCATAGCGGCTAACGGACTTCAGACCATCATCAAACGTAATAACGACCGAACGCGCCGGAAGGTTCGCGCGATTATTGAGGTAGCCTTCCAACTGATACATCGTCAGCGTGGTATAGCCCATATCGCGCAGCCAGGTCATCTGGTTACTGAACGCGCGCACTGAGGTGGTGGTTGAGGTATGACGAAAACGCGTGTTCTCTTCATCGCGCAGAATATGATGATAGGTCAGAATCGGGATACCGTTATCCTGCTGGGCGTCCAGCGCGCTGATATAGGCCAGTCGCTCGCCAATGCGAATCTGATACCAGGTCTGATTCAGTCTGTCTTTCAGCCGACTGAGCACCGGGTAACGTAGATTCTCTGCCAGCGTACCAAACGGCGCGCTGCCTACGTCCGGTGCGTTATAGACCGGAGTATCTTTCCATGTGATCAGGTTCTGGTTACTCAACGGTTTATTTAAGTCACCCAGGCCGTCTTCCACACGCTGACGCCCCTGCACAGGTTCCAGGTGCCCTTTGTCGATGTAGCCTTTGCCAAAACCGAAGTTGAAGGTGTAGTAATCCTTTGCATCCGGTTCAACGGCAATAATCTGTCCGGCGCGTAAATTACCGACAGTCTCCGTCTTATTGCCAACATGCGCCCAGATCACCGCATCCTCCGTGGTTTGCATATAGCGAGCGGGCAAGGCCGCACCTACGCCACCAGAGAACAGGAGCAACAAAAAAAACAGAACGCGCATAACCATATGAGATAACCGAGGCGAGAAACCTCGGCTATTGTAGCAAAAGCATCATCAATACCAATGATTAATACTCATACAAATCATGCTTCAACACGAAGGGGGGATTTTTTTGTTGTTGATGCCAGAGGCTGGAGACTTCGGGGCCGCCAAGCGCGACGATGCAATCGCGAAACGCAGAACTGCTCAGTAATTCCCGCGACGAAAGCATTCTCTCAAGCAATGAATAGCTGATACCTGAAATCACTTCACACTGGGGGTGTTTGTGGCTCATTAACGAGGCTACACGGTATGGCGCAGCCCCGGCCATATCCGTCAGGAATACTACCCCTTCACCAGAGTCTGTGGCATGCAGGGCATGGCACATCATGCGGCTTAACATATTCGAGCTGAGCCCACGCCAGAAACTTACCGCCTGACATTGCTCCAACGGACCGTACTTTTTCTCCAGACGATGCAGCATATCCTGTGCCTTATCGTCATGACAGGTAATTACCCAACCTAACATTGCCTACCTCCTTAGCAGGCAAGTAGTTTATCAGGGTGATAAATCGGTAATGGTGATAAGCATCAAAAGTCTTCCTCTCCCGAGTCAGGAGAGGAAGAAAGAATTAGCTACGTAGGCCGCGTCCGCGCTGAATCAGGTACCAGCACAGCAAGTAAAACGCCGCAATGAACACCACCAGCACGCCAAACGTGGTGACCAGCGGAACATCATGAATACCCAGGAAGCCGTAGCGGAAGCCGCTAATCATGTAGACAATTGGGTTCAAATGCGAAAGTCCCTGCCAGAACGGCGGCAGCAGCGTTAACGAATAGAACACGCCACCCAGATAGGTCAGCGGCGTCAGCACGAAAGTTGGGATCAGGCTGATATCGTCAAAGGTTTTAGCAAAGACTGCGTTCAGCAAACCGGCCAGCGAGAACAGTACCGCCGTTAACACCAGCGTGAGCGCCACAAAGACCCAGGAATGCACCTGGAACGGTACGAAGAACAGTGAAATAGCCGTGACCAGAATGCCTACGCACAGGCCACGCGCCACGCCGCCGCCGACGAAACCGGCGATAATCACGTGCGTCGGCACCGGGGCGACCAGCAGCTCTTCAATATTGCGCTGAAACTTGGCGCTAAAGAACGACGAGGCCACGTTGGCGTACGAGTTGGTGATCACTGCCATCATAATCAGCCCCGGCACAATAAACTGCATGTAGCTAAAGCCATGCATTTCGCCGATACGCGAGCCGATCAGGTTACCAAAGATAATAAAATAGAGCGTCATGGTGATGACGGGAGGCACCAAAGTCTGGATCCAGATACGCATAAAGCGGTGGATCTCTTTCGCCCAGATGCTTTTCAGCGCAACCCAGTATAGCTGCATCATGCGCGATCTCCTTGTTTTTCATGCACCAGAGAAACAAACAGTTCTTCCAGTCGGTTCGCTTTGTTACGCATACTCAATACCTGAATGCCCTGCGCGCTCAGCTGAGAGAAGACGCTGTTGACCCCTTGTTCACGCAGAACCTCCACTTCCAGCGTGGAAGTGTCGACCAGTCGGTACTGATAACCTTCCAGTTTCGGCAGCGGACTTTTTGGTGCCAGATCGAGGATAAAGGTCTCGGATTTCAGCTTGGAGAGCAGACTCTTCATCGAGGTGTTTTCCACCAGCTCGCCGTGCTGAATAATGCCGATATTACGACACAGCATTTCCGCTTCTTCGAGATAGTGAGTGGTCAGAATAATGGTGGTGCCTTTGTCGTTTAAATCCTTTAAAAAGCCCCACATGGAACGACGCAGCTCAATGTCGACGCCCGCCGTTGGTTCATCCAGAATGAGTAATTTTGGCTCGTGCATCAGCGCACGGGCAATCATCAGACGACGTTTCATCCCACCAGACAGCATGCGCGCGCGCTCGTTACGTTTTTCCCATAAATCGAGCTGCTTTAAATATAGTTCGCTGCGTTTGACCGCTTCTTTATGCTCAACACCGTAGTAACCCGCTTGGTTGACCACGATCTGCTGCACGGTTTCAAACGGGTTAAAGTTAAACTCCTGCGGTACCAGTCCAAGCTGGCGTTTCGCGTTAACCGTATCTTTTTCAAGATCGTATCCGAAGACACTCACCCGCCCGGAGGTTTTATTCACCAACGAGCTGATTATTCCAATGGTGGTGGATTTTCCTGCGCCATTCGGTCCCAAAAGCGCATAAAAATCACCCGCTTCGACTTGCAAATCTATCCCGCGTAACGCCTGAACGCCACCGGGGTAAGTTTTTTTAAGTTGTTGAAGTTCCAGAGCAATGGTCATGTTTTTATACTTACCTTACGTTCTGACATTTTATATATAGTTTAAATAATGATGGAGTTACCCTATATTAGCCCATCGAATTTATCTGGCTTCGGGTCGTGCTACTCCATGAAAGACATAGATACACTCATCAGCAACAATGCACTATGGTCAAAGATGCTGGTAGAAGAAGATCCCGGATTTTTTGAAACGCTGACGCATGCCCAGAATCCGCGTTTTCTATGGATTGGATGTTCCGATAGC